>Ga0209568_1000019_pt1 | contig 57789 bp, 60 predicted proteins | sample WorMetOlspDAHAB2_FD_187406 | JGI IMG/M metagenome (GOLD analysis project Ga0209568, IMG submission 187406) | Marine gutless worms symbiont microbial communities from Max Planck institute for Marine Microbiology, Germany - Olavius sp. DAHAB.2... ...
CCGCTTCCACACGCTCACCTGGTTCGGGTGAACTTGGTGCTTGCCCGCAATCTCCTGGATCGTCTTGTCACCCCGCAGCGATTCCACCGCTACCCGGGCCTTGAAATCCGCCGTGAACCGGCGCCGCTTCCTCATCGTATATTCCTCCGTCATCCGGTGAAATACACCTTAACCCCCTGTCCGTTTTTCCGGGACCACCTCACAGTATCGAAACATGATCCGCTTCTCAGTGTCGACGGACAGGCATTATCGCTGCGCGGAAACGCATCGTCGAGGTTCCGGTCCTATCGACAATCGGACTTCGGGGATCACGAAGAGGGAGTTGGAGCGGGCGATGGGATTCGAACCCACGACTTCAACCTTGGCAAGGTTGCGCTCTACCCCTGAGCTACGCCCGCGTGAACCGCCGCTCGGACGGTGACGCGCGATATTAAGCGATGGCCGGGGCTTTGCAAGGCCGATTGTCCTTGTTGACTCTGCCCTTGAGCCCGCATCCGGCCTTGGCTAGGGTCCGCGACATGCCTGCCACCGAGGACGACCTGTTCCAGCGGTTCGCCGATCTCGGCATCGAGACGACGACCGTTCGCCACCCGCCCGTTTACACCGTCGAGGAGGCCAAGGCGCTTCGCGGCGACCTCGCCGGCGGCCACATCAAGAACCTGTTCCTGAAAGACAAAAAGGGCGCGCTGTGGCTGGTTGTGGTGTTGGAGGATCGGGCGATCGACCTGAAGGCGCTACGTCATGCGATTGGCGCGGCCCAACTCTCTTTCGGCAAGCCTGACCTGTTGATGGACGTCCTCGGTATCGAGCCGGGCGCGGTGACCCCGCTTTCGCTCATCAACGACACGGATGGACGGGTCATTCCCATACTCGATGCGGCGCTGATGGACTACGACGTGGTCAACTGCCACCCGCTGACCAATGCGGCAACGACGGCGATCGCGCCGCAGGACCTCTTGCGGTTTATCCGTGCCTGCGGGCACGAACCACGGACTCTGGACCTTCAGGGAATCAGCCGGTAGCCGCCGGATTCGGTGACGAGGATTCGCGCCTGCGAGGGATCTTCCTCGATCTTTTGGCGCAGCCGGTAGACGTGCGTTTCCAGCGTGTGGGTGGTCACACCGGCGTTGTAACCCCAGACCTCGTCGAGCAGCACGTCGCGGCCGATGACCCGGCTGCCGGACCGGTAGAGGTACTTGAGGATGGCCGTTTCCTTATCGGTCAGCCGAACCTTGCGGTTGGTGGCATTGTCGACGAGCAGTTTGGCGCTCGGCTGGAAGGTGTAGGGGCCGATGGTAAACACCGCGTCGTCGCTGCGTTCGTGCTGGCGGATGTGGGCGCGCAGGCGCGCCAGCAACACACCCAGTTTGAACGGCTTGGTGACGTAGTCGTTGGCGCCGGCATCGAGACCGAGGATGGTGTCCGCATCGGTGTCCGCGCCGGTGAGCATGATGATCGGCGACTTGACTCCGGCGCGACGCAACAATCGGCAGACTTCGCGACCATCCATGTCGGGCAGCCCGACATCGAGGATCACGACATCGAAGTAGTCGGCTTTGGCCAGTTCCAGGGCTTTGGCGCCGGAGTCGGCCGAGACGGTAACGAACTCCTCGTGCAGTTGGAGCTGCTCGCACAGCATCTCGCAAAGAGTGTCGTCATCGTCGACCAGAAGCACCCGCTTGCCGTTGCTCATCGCTTTCCGCTGCCCTTTGCCCCGCAGATTGGCGGCGGCATGTCGCCTTCGGACACCTGCTAACATAAACGGTCCACGTTCGCGTTCAACCGCTCCCGGATGCTAGTCGCTCCGATGCGCGCGTTGACGCCAAAACGCGGTTCAAGCAGTGGCCGCGCCGCATGCCCGGCATCACGGCGGTTCAATATGGCCGTCCAATGATCTATCGTCGGCCCGGCATGACACTTGTCGAGTTGGTGCGAACAATGTCGAGACCTGACCCACGCGTCATCCCCATGCCGGCGAGCCGTGAGCCGGTGTCTCTGCTTGCGGTCGACAGGGCCGTGGCCGAGTTGCGGCGTGGCCGGGTCGTGGCGATCCGTGGCGGCGCCGGCGCCTCGGCTGTGGTGCAGGCGTCGGAAGCCGCGATGCCGGACGGCATCGAGGGCCTCACGGCACTGGCCCGGAACCAACCGATTCTCGCGGTGACGGCCCGTCGGGCCGCCGTTCTCGGGCTCACCCAGGGTGGTGTCAAAATGGTCATCCTCGACGGCGGTGACGGCCTCAGCGCCGAACGGGTGCGCGACTTGGCCGACCCGCTTTCGGGCTTGCCGTCTCCGCCGCCTTTCGAATTGTCGGTTACCGAGGTCGACTCGTTCAGCTGCGAGAGCGCGGCCGTCATGCTGGCAAAGACCGCGCGGCTGCTTCCGGCGGCGCTGGTCGCCCGCGTCGAGGATCCGGAAGCCGAGGACTTCGCGGCCTGGGCCTTGTGCCACGACCTGCTGCTCGTCGACGCCGGCGACGTGTTCCAGTACGAACATACCGAGGCGCGGACCTTGCGCATCGTCAGCGAAGCGCGCGTGCCCCTGCTTGAGGCCGAAGATGTCCGGATTATTGCTTTTCGGCCTCTTGACGGCGGGCTCGAGCACCTGGCGCTGGTTGTCGGCGAGCCGTCACCCGATGACCCGGTTCTGACGCGACTCCATTCCGAGTGCTTCACCGGCGATCTGCTCGGCAGCCTGAGGTGCGATTGCGGCGATCAGCTTCGCGGCGCCATACGCGAGATCGCGGCGGCGGGAAACGGCGTTCTCTTGTACCTGGCACAGGAAGGACGGGGGATCGGTCTGGTCAACAAGCTTCGCGTCTATGAACTGCAGGACCGGGGCTTCGATACGCTCGACGCCAACGAACAGCTCGGTTTCGACGCCGACGAGCGGGTCTATCTGCCGGCGGCGCAGATGCTGCGGCAGCTCGGCTTCACGCGCGTCAGGCTGCTGACCAACAACCCGGCAAAGGTCGATGGTCTGTCCGCCTGCGGGATCGAGGTACAGGAACGGGTTCCCCACGCATTCCCGTCCAACCGGCACAACGAAGTCTACATGCGCACCAAAGCTGGCCGGGGTGGCCATCTCTTCTAGCGCGCGGGCGAGCACGGTCGTTTTGGACGAAGCCGGCAATCTTTGCCTCACAGAATCCGGCGATACCCTGTCCAACCTTTCTTAGGTCATTGATTCCGAGGGGATCCGACCCTGGCACGCGGCTTGCGTCGTATTCGGTCGACCAGAATGACGGGAGGCCGAATGGACGCGGTCGAGACCGCCCTGCTGCCACCACCGGGAACCGCAACACGTCCGAGCTCGCAAAATTCCTCGACCCCGGGCACTGCGGAAGATGGGGGCTTCAAGCCGTTTGGTGATGATGGCTTGACGTTCTACGACGTGCTCGATGTGGTCAATCCACTCCAACACATCCCAGTTGTCGCAAGTCTGTACCGGGAGTGGACGGGTGACGAAATCGATCCCGTCCCCCGCATGGCCGGTGGCGGATTGTTCGGCGGCATCATTGGCCTGGCGGTGTCGGCGGTGAACGTCGTGATCGAGGAATCGACAGGGCAGGACGTCGGCGAGCACGCCCTGGCCCTGATCACCGGGGGCGACGAGGAGTCTCCCGAGTCGGGCACCGTTGCCGCGGCGAAACCGTGGGTCAATCCGGACGGTCCGCCCGAAGCGGCCAATCTGTCACCCGTTTCGGACAATATCGAGGTTCTGGAGTGGGCCCGCGCCGAAGTCGCGGCCGTTTCGGCTCCGCGACCGGCCGTCGCCGACGGAAGCGATGTCCTTGCGTGGGCGCGCGGCGAGGCGGCATTCGTCGCCGAAGCAGCCGCCGCCGCAAGATTGGCCGCTGCCCAGCCTGTCGGCCGATACCGCGACGCGGTTCTGCTCGCCGAAGCGCGCCAACCCCGTCTCGACATCGTCGAGTGACCGCAGACCGCACCGGCGCCGAATGGCTGGCCGCCGTGTTTTCGTCTGCTCTATAACGTCGGCATGGAAATTCGCGTCTCTCCCGACGGTGAACTCACGTGGGGCATATACCGGGTACGCTGCGTTCTCGGCCGCGCCGGTGTCCGCACCGACAAGCACGAGGGGGACGGCGCGACCCCGGCCGGCGCCTTTCCTCTGCGCTCGGTCATGTACCGGCCCGACCGGGTCGCGCCGCCCGTCACGGCGCTGCCGGTACGGGCCATCGAGGCTGACGACGGCTGGTGCGACGACCCCGGTGACAGCGCATACAACCAGCGAGTCCGCCTACCGTACCCGGCCCGACATGAGCGGTTGTGGCGCGAGGATGGCCTCTATGACCTTTTGGCGGTGATCGGATACAACGACGATCCCGTTGTCCCCGGTGCCGGCAGCGCAATCTTCCTGCACGTTGCGGCGCCCGGCAACGCACCAACGGAAGGGTGCGTGGCTCTCACGTACACCGACCTGAAGGCGTTGCTCGGAGAGTGCGCCGCGGGGAACCGGCTCATCGTCGAAGCGGATCGCGAGGGAAAGCAGCCGTGATTCAGGATCTGCAGATCGCGATCCAGGCGCTTCAGCGCGGCGATCCTGCCAACGCGAAACGGGCGTGCAAACGAGTCCTTCGCAGATTTCCCGACAATGTCGATGCGCTGGTGATCTCGGGCGTTGCCAGTTTCCAGCGGAACGATTTCGAGGCCGCGGCGCAGGCGCTGTTCAGAGCGATCGAGTTGGCTCCGAATCATGCCGACGCCCTCAACAATCTGGGCATCGTGCTGATTCGCTTGGGCCGGCACGACGAAGCCGCGGAAATCCTGAGTCGGGCTACGGATCTTCGGCCCAACGACGCCGAGACCCACTTCAACCTGGGTCTTGCTCTGCAGCGGGGCGGGTCGATCGAGCGGGCAGCCGGCCGTTTCCGAGATGCGATCGCCCTTCACCCCCGATTTGCCACTGCTCACACCCACCTGGCGCAGATGCTTCGCGACCTCGGCCAGTTCGATGAGGCTGCCGCCGAGGCACGCCGGGCACTGGCCATTCGCGACGACGCGGAAGCATACCTCGTGCTGTCCGACATCAAGCGTTTCGAACCGGGCGACGACGACGTCGGCGCGATGGAGCTCCTTTTGGAGTCAGGTCGCCTGGGCTCGCGCGAGACGACTTCGTTGAGCCTCGCCCTTGGCAAGGCTTACGACGATCTCGGCGAGTACGGGCGGGCGTTCGACATGTTTCGGTTGGGAAACCGGCTGCGGCGCGAAGCACTCGACTACGACATTGCCGAGGACGAGGATCTGTTCCACCGGATCAAGCAGGTGTTCGAAGCACCGGCACCCGCGGAAGCGGGCGGTAGTAGCAGTTCCGATGACACACCGATTTTCATTGTCGGCATGCCGCGCAGCGGCACCACCCTCGTCGAGCAGATCCTCGCCAGCCACCCCGACGTGTACGGCGCCGGCGAAGTCGAACACATGGAAACCATCATTGGACGGATCGAAGCTGAGGCCGGGAATGGATCGGCCTATCCCGAGGTCGTTGCGGCGCTTACCTACGAGGACTGCCTCCGATTCGCGCGAGACTACGTCGAAAAGCTGCGTGCTGACGCCGGAGATGCACGTCGGGTCACCGACAAACTGCCCGGGAACTTTCGTCACGTCGGACTGATTTGCCGGATGTTGCCGAACGCACGGATCATCCATTGCATGCGCGACCCGGTCGATACGTGTCTCTCATGTTTTCAGAAGAACTTCGGCAACCGACAGAAGTTTTCGTGGAACCTGAAGGAGCTGGGCCGGTATTTCTGCCTCTACAGGGACCTGATGGCGCACTGGACAAGGGTCATGCCTGGACAGGTTTTCGAGCTCCGCTACGAAGACCTTGTCGCAGAGCCGGAATCCCGGATTCGCGAAATGTTGGCGTATTGCGGCCTGCCGTGGGACGACCAATGCCTGGCTTTCGATCGAACGCGGCGACCGGTCTCGACGGCCAGCGCTGAACAGGTTCGCCGTCCCATCTACGGAACGTCGGTCCAGCGGTGGCGGAACTATGAGGAATGGCTCGGCCCGCTGCTCAAGGCGCTCGGTCCATTTGCGCCGCCCGCCTGAGGGTTATGACGGGGAAGCCGAAACGGGCGGCCGTTCGCCGAATATCGCCGTACCGACCCGCACAAGAGTTGCGCCGAACTGCACGGCGACCGGAAAATCGGCGGTCATCCCCATGCTGAGTTCGGCCAGTCCGTTTCGCGAGGCAATGTCACGCAGTAAGGCGAAATGCAGGGCGGGTTCTTCGTCGAAGGGCGGCACACACATCAGGCCGTGTACTGGCAATCCGAAGTCGTCGATACAGGTGCGGATGAAGGGATCGGCATCTCCAGGCAGGACGCCATGTTTCTGGGGTTCTTCGCCAGTGTTGACCTGAACCAACAGGTCGGGGCGGCGGCCGGTGCGATCCATGGCCTCGGCCAGCACGCGCGCAAGTTTGGGGCGGTCGAGGCTCTCGATCATGTCGAAAACCGCGAGCGCCTTGTTGACCTTGTTCGTCTGGAGGGGTCCAACCAAATGGAGCCGAAGATCGGGGAATGCTTCCCTCAGCGCCGGCCATTTGGCCTCCGCCTCCTGGACCCGATTCTCACCAAAAACCCGGTGACCGGCAGCGAGCGCCTCCTCGGCCACGGCCGCGGGGTGGGTTTTCGCGACGGCAACGAGGGTCACGGCGTCGGCCGGGCGGCCGGCCGCAGCGGCAGCGGCGCTGATTTCAGCCTTAACATCCGCCAGATTGGCGGCGATATCTGTCCTTGTCGCGCCTTGCGTTACCATGGTCCCGGCGGTCCTCGGTTCGCCTTTGAAGGGGAGATCGTTCTGGATTGCCGACCGTAGCAGACCTCTCCCGACGCCTCAAATCGGCCCACGTCGATTCCGGCCTTCCGCCGCTGATTTTGATGACGGACGCGGAACGATTGCCCGATCCGCTGCCGGCCCTGCCGCATTTGCCGCGCGGGTGCGCCGTGCTGCTGCGTCACTACGAGGACCCCGCGAGGTACGAGCTGGCGGTTCGCTTGCAAGCCGCTTGCAGACGTTTCGGTTTGCGGATGCTGGTTGGAGCCGATCCCCGGCTCGCCGCGGCAGTGGGAGCGGATGGCGTTCACTGGCCGGAAGCTTTGGTCGGGCGGGAGACTCGCCATTGGCGGACCTGGCACCGCCGCGGCTGGCTGGTCACGGCGGCGGCGCATTCGCGGCAGGCCATCCACCGCGCTTCGGCCTGGGGAGCGGACGCGGTGTTGCTGTCGCCGGTCTTCCCGACAACCAGTCATGTCGATGCTACGCCATTGGGACCACTGAAGTTTGCCGTTTGGGCCGGTACAAGTTCGGTACCGGTCTACGCGCTGGGCGGCATCAGCGGGTCAGTGATGCCACGTCTTGTTTCGGGTGGTGCCAGCGGATTCGCAGGAATTGGTTTCTTGACGCCCCAACAAGCAGCCCAGTGATCGGGAGATGTTGCTGCAAAGGCACACCGGGAAGTTTTTATCACACAAGTGGTTAGGTGTTTCTTGACCCGTGAGCTGTCGCCGTGGCGGTATTGCGCCATAATCAGGGTGCCGGGTGCACCCGGTGCAGCGTATTGGCCCCCGGAGGGGGGGTTGAAGTCAACAAGGAGTGAGCAAGGTATGAAAAAGGCTCTTTTGGGCACGAGCGCCCTGGTTGCTGCAAGCGTTCTGGCCGCTGGCCCGGCGACTGCAGCTGAGCCGCTGAAGCTTGGCCTCGGCGGTTACATGGAGCAGTCCCTCGGTTTTGTCGACCACGACGGTGACGGCACGACTCAGGTGCCTGCGGCTGGCCCTGGCGGGTCGGACGGTTATTCTGAGTTCTCGGAGACCGAGGTCCACTTCAAGGGTTCGACGACCCTCGACAACGGCATCAAGATCTCCGTGCAGATCGAGTTGGAAGGTGGTTCGAGCACCATCGCCGACGACATCGACGAAGCTTACATGACCCTGACCAGCCCGACTCTGGGTCAGGTAATCATCGGTTCGGAAAACATGCCGAACTACAAGATGCACTATGGTGCGCCGACGGTTAGCCGTCAGGGTTTTGACAGCTCCGACTATGACCTGTTCTGGGTCGGTAACGTCAGCGGCCTCGGTGGCGTCGACCACTCGTTCGGTAACACCTCGGGTCGCTTGTTCTCGAACGACTCGATGCACGTCGCCTACTACACCCCGCGCTTCGCCGGCTTCCAGGCCGGTGTCGGTTACGCGGCGGAAGCCGGTGCGCTGGGCAGTGCCCAGGGTAACCTCATCGGCGGCGGCGCGACGCGGGAAGACGGCCTTAGCTTGGGCCTGAACTACCGCGGCGACTTCGACGGTATCGGCTTCAACGCGTCGTTCGGCTACATCACTTGGGCCAACGACACCGTGGCCAACAACGTCGTTGGTAACAAGCGCACCCCGCAGAACTACCAGGCGGGCGCCAACATCACCTGGAGCGGCTTCGCGGTTGGTGTTGCGTGGTCGGAAACCAATGACAATCGTGGCGGCAGCTCGGCCGGTGGCGTTACCGGCGACAGCTGGACCGTCAACGTCGGTGCCAGCTACAAGACCGGCCCCTATGGGGTGAGCGTCGGCTGGCAGATCAGTGAAGGCGACGGCGTCCAGACCGCCGCGTTTTCCGGTGAGAACGAGCTCGACCGCTGGGAGATCGCCGGTACCTACAACCTGGGTCCGGGCATCAACCTCCACGGCGCGGTCTCCTACAAGAATGAGGAAGGCGAGATTGTCGGCAATGCTGACGATCTGGAGAGCTGGGTCGGCGTTGCGGGTATCGTCGTCAGCTTCTAACGCTTGGGTTTTTCCCATCTAAGGGAGGGAGCGGCTTTGGCCGCTCCCTTTCTTTTTGCGTCGCTGCGATGGGCGGTGTCGCAAGCGAGGCCAGATCAGCGGAAGTTCTCGTCGTGTCCCATATTCTTTGGCTCGCGTCCTACCCGAAGTCGGGAAACACCTGGCTGCGAGCCTTCCTCGCGAATTTCCTCTCCAATCCGCCGCGGCCCATACATATCAACGACCTCGACCAGTTCATCGAAGGCGACATGCGCGCCTGGCCTTACGAACGCATCCTCGGTGGCCCCATAGATCAGCGCCCGGTCGAAGACATCTACGCCGTGCGGACGGCGGCGCACCGGCTGCTTGCCGAGACCAAGCCGGGCATCGTTTTCGTCAAGACCCACAATCGCATCGCCACTTTCGACGGCGTGCCGACGATCACCCCTGAGGTCACCTTCGGTGCCATCTATGTCATCCGCAATCCGCTGGACGTGATGATGTCCTACGCCCGCCACTACGGAATCAGCATCGACGACGCGATCACCGGGTCGGGCGCCGATCTCCACTTTCTGCCGAAGCGGCCGGGGAAGATCGACCAGGACCTGGGGACATGGAGCCAGCACGTGCGCGGATGGACCCAGGCCCCCGGGATGTACCGCTATGTCATGCGGTACGAGGACATGCTTCGTGATCCGGTGAAGATATTTGGCAGCATCGCCGATTTCCTCGGCACACCGAAGAACCCGGCGCGTATTCGCAAGGCGGTGAAATTCTCGTCGTTCGGTGAACTCGCGGGCCAGGAATCCAAGGACGGTTTCGTCGAACGGTCATCGAAGTCCGACCGCTTCTTCACGGCCGGCAAGGCCGGCGGCTGGCAGACGGCGCTCACACGTGAACAGATCGAACGGACCGTCGAGCTGCACGGCGCGGTGATGGCCGACTGGGGGTATCTCGATCCGAAGGGCGAGCCCCTGGTCTACCCCCGGCGACTTTCCGCTCAGTCGGCATCATAGCCGTAGTACTCGATCCACGGCCGGAGCACGGCCATCACCGGTTCCAGCTCGCGCTCGTAAGCGCGCCACCGATACCGCGACCGCGTGTAGATGGGCTGCGAGACCTGTTGATAGCTCGGCGTGAAGATGCGTCCGCGGTTCTGCGCATGCGCCGTGTAGGCGAGCACCGCATCATCCCATCCGACGCCCAGGAACTCGAACAGTCCGCGGACCTGACCTTCAACATCGTCCACCAGGTCCTCGTACCGGATCCGATGCCATGCCAGAGGCAAGACATCGACGTATTGGCGCCACAGGCTCATCACCTCCGCGTAGAGGGCGGCCGTGTCGTCGATGGTGAACGTGTTGGCCATCGCATCATTGATCGTGAAGTACTGCATGAACGCGCTCAAACAGGCGTCGCAGGGATGCCGAACCGCGACGATGAATTGGGCATCGGGAAACAAGCGATGGATGAGGCCGGCGTCGGAGATGTTGAGCGGCAGTTTGTCGACGACCAGTCCATCCGGCGGTTGCTCGGCGTACTGATCTGCGGCGGCAAAGTAGGCGGCCCTGAGGTCGTCAAGAGTGTCCGCCGAGAGATCCGCCAGGGCTCCGGGATAGCCCGCGTCCATCGCCGCAACGTCTTCCGCGACCACCTCGAGGGTGCGGCGTTCGTCGATGGCGGCCAGCCGCGGATGGGCATCGATAATCTGCTCCAGGAGCGTCGTCCCAGAGCGCGGGAAGCCGACGAGGAACACCGGGCTCGGCCGCTTTTCGGACGGCGGCGGGGTCCACGATCGGACCCAGTCGGGAGTGAATGTCGCGCGGAGGGTGGCGATCTTCTGCAAATAGCGCTGCTTGTTCTCGGCGTATCCGCCGCCTGCCGAGCGGTAGAGGCGATTGGCCTCTTCGTAGTGCTCGAAGGCTTTGCCGGTGTCGCCGACACGGTCGTACAGGGCACCGAGTTCGAACCGCATCCGGTAGCTTTTCGCCGGATCCAAGGTGGCGACAAGGCTTTCAAGCCGGCGAATTCCCTCGTCGATGCGGCCGGAGCGTCGGTCGCACATCGCGGCCACCAAGTTGCAGACCGCATCGTCGGGATCGACGGCGATCCCGCGATGCGCGGTTTCCAGGGCGTCTTCGACCCGGTTGGTGAATTCGTAGAGCTGAGCGAGTTCGCCGAGTGTCTCGGCACGGTCTGGCGCCAGGTCCAGGGCGCGTTTGAACGCCGCTTCGGCTCGTTCGGGTTCGTTGGACTCACCGAGGACCCGACCCAGATTGATCCACGCGTCGACGAAATTCCCGTTCAGGTCCAGCGCTTTTTCGAACGCTTCGACCGCACGGTCATGGTGGCCGCGCCGCTGCATCAGGGTACCGAAGTTGTTGTGGGCGGATGCGGAAGACGGATCGAGGGCCAGAACCTTCTCGTAGGCCTCCAGGGCCTCGTCATGGCGTTCCAACTCCTACAGCACGTTTCCCAGGTTGTCCCATGCCGCGGCGAAGGCCGGCTGCAGCTCAACAGCGCGGCGGTAGGCGGCCACCGCTCCATCCAGATCTTTCGTTTCCCGCTTGAGGTTGCCGAGACTGTAATGCGCTTCGGCAAGCCCGGGCTCGATCCGGAGGACGCGGTTATAGGCCGCGTGTGCGTCATCCGTCCGGCCCAGCGCCGCCAACGCGCGCCCGAGATTGAGATGTGCCGCCGGATTTGCCGGTGCCCGGGCAACGCACCGCTCGAGTACCGGAACGGCCTCCGCATAGCGTCCGGTGCGCCCCAGAATCATGCCCAGCAGCAGCAGCGCGTCCGGGTTGTCGGGCATCGCCGTCAGGACCTGGCGGCACAGGGTTTCTGCCTGGGAGTCGTGTCCGGACTGGAAATGCTGAACGGCGCCCATGAACGCCTGACGAGCATCGGCCCGAGGCGGCCCACCTGCGGCCCGACGGGCCGCCCGGCGACGCCAGTCCCTTCGCCTGCCTTCGGCGATCCCTGCGGCTCATTGTGTGACTCCGTTGCCTCGATGGGGAAACCTAGACGGTTTGGCCGATGGACGCCAAGCGGGCATCATTTGGTCCAGGGTTGTTGACACGTCTTTTGCGCCCCGGTACGAGAAGGCGTGGTCTCCGGAGAAACGGGATGCGTCTCTCGGCGTTTTTGAAATCGTTCACCGCAATGGCATTGGCCGGCGCGCTGGTTGCCGCGTGCGAGGGCGCGACCGTCGAAGGTGACTATCCCGAAGAGCGGCGGCGGGGTTCGCCTGAGCCGACGACAACCAAAGACCTCGAGAACCGCGAGACCGTTTTTGGCGAGGGCGGTCTCAATTTCTTTGGCGACGACCAGAAGGGTTCCGGCAACGCCGTCGGCGGCTCTGGCATCGGCGTCAACAGCTTCCTGTGGCGGGCTTCGCTCGACACCATCGCCTTTATGCCGGTGAATTCAGCCGACCCGTTTGGCGGCGTGATCATTACTGATTGGCATTCGCCGCCGGAAACGCCTCGGGAGAGGTTCAAAATGAACGTCTACATCCTCGGCCGCACCTTGCGGGCCGACGGTGTCCGGGTGGCAGTGTTCCGGCAGGTGCAGGACAATGTGGGCAGTTGGCGCGACGCACCGGTGGCTGAGCGGACGGGCACTCAGATCGAGGACGCCATTCTGACCAAGGCTCGTCAGCTCCGCTTCGAGACCCTGCAGCAATAACCGCACGACCGGCAGACGCCGGACCCATTCTGATCGCGACCTCGTGGACCGGCGGAGAGCATGGCGCGTTACAACTTCAAGCAGACCGAAGGCAAATGGCAGGAGGCATGGGAGCAGCGCGGCTGTTTCGCGGCGACCGAGGATCCGGCGCGGCCGAAGTACTATGTACTTGAAATGTTCCCCTATCCCTCGGGCCGCATTCATATGGGTCACGTGCGCAACTACACGCTCGGCGATGTGATCGCCCGCTACAAGCGTGCCCGAGGCTTCAATGTCCTCCATCCGATGGGTTGGGATGCCTTCGGCCTGCCGGCCGAAAACGCCGCGATCGAGCGGAACATCGACCCGGGCGAATGGACGTACTCGAATATTGCCACCATGCGCGGACAACTGAAGTCGATGGGTCTGTCCATCGACTGGTCGCGCGAATTGGCCACATGCCATGTCGGCTACTACCATCATCAGCAGAAGACGTTTCTCGACTTCCTCGAAACCGGGCTCGCTTACCGCCGGGAATCCTGGGTGAACTGGGATCCGGTGGACAACACGGTGCTGGCCAACGAACAAGTCATCGACGGACGCGGCTGGCGGTCTGGCGCGCTGATCGAACGGCGCCAGTTGAGCCAATGGTTCCTGCGAATCACCGCCTATGCCGACGAGCTGCTCGACTCCCTGGCCGAGATGGACCGTTGGCCGGAACGCGTGCGATTGATGCAGCAGAACTGGATCGGCCGCTCCGAAGGTGCCCGCGTTCGCTTCGTCTTGAAGGGTCGTGACGACCGGTTGGAAGTGTTTACGACCCGCCATGACACGCTGTTCGGAGCATCGTTCTGCGCCATCTCGCCCAACCACCCGCTGGCCGCCGAACTCGCCGCTACCGATCCGGCGCTTGCCGACTTCGTCGCCGAGTGCGGTCGCCTCGGTACCAGCGAGGAGGCCATCGAAACGGCGGAGAAGAAGGGATACGACACCGGGCTTGTCGCCCTGCACCCCTTCGACGACGGCTGGGAACTGCCGGTCTACGTCGCCAACTTCGTGCTCATGGAATACGGCACCGGCGCCATCTTCGGCTGCCCGGCCCACGACCAACGCGACCTCGATTTCGCCCGCAAGTACGGCTTGGCCGTGGTGCCGGTGGTCGCACCCGAAGACACGAATGCGGCAACGTTCAGCGTTGCCGACGAGGCCTACACAGACGACGGTCGCCTGATCAATTCGCGCTTTCTCGATGGACTGGACGTTCCCGCGGCGAAAGCGGAAATGACCCGCAGGCTTATCGAAGCCGACGCCGGCGAAGCCGCTATCACCTACCGGCTGCGCGATTGGGGCATTTCGCGCCAGCGGTATTGGGGGTGCCCGATCCCGGTCATCCATTGCGAAGACTGCGGCATCGTTCCGGTCCCCGAGGCCGACCTGCCGGTGACGTTGCCGACCGATGTCCGGTTCGACGCTCCTGGGAATCCCCTCGACCATCATCCGACCTGGAAACACGTCCCCTGCCCCACGTGCGCGAAGCCGGCGCTGCGGGAAACCGACACCATGGACACGTTCGTGGATTCGTCGTGGTACTTCGCCCGTTTCTGTTCGCCGCGGGCGGATCAGCCCCTCGACCGCGACGCCGTCGGCTATTGGCTGCCGGTCGACCAGTACATCGGCGGCATCGAGCATGCGATCCTGCATCTCCTTTATTCGCGGTTCTACACGCGGGCTATGCGGCGGTCCGACCACCTCGGTCTCGACGAGCCCTTCGCCGGGCTGTTTACCCAGGGCATGGTGTGCCACGAAACGTACCGTGATGCGGACGGCAAATGGCTGTTCCCTGAGCAGATCGAACGCCGGCCGGATGGATCCGTCGTACAGACCGACGGCGGTGGTCCGGTAACCGTTGGCCGCTCCAAGTCGATGAGCAAATCCAAACGCAACGTCGTTGATCCGGAAACGATCATCGATACCTACGGGGCCGATACGGCACGGCTGTTCATGCTGTCGGACAGTCCGCCCGACTGTGATCTGGAATGGACCGAGGCCGGCGTCGACGGGGCTTGGCGCTACGTCAATCGCTTGTGGCGTTTGGTCACGGAATCCGGCCATGCCGTCGCACCGGCGGGCACGCCGCGGCCGGCCGGTCTTGAGGACAGCGCGGCATTCGAGGTTCTGCGCGAGATGCACAAGACCATCGACCGGGTCGGTGACGATCTCGAACGCTTCGGGTTCAACCGTGCCGTCGCTAGGGTCCGCGAGTTCACCAATGCCCTCTTGGACCTCGATGGAGATGACGAGCCGACGGCCTGGGTCCGCCGACAAGGACTCGAGGCGGTGGTGATGCTTGTCGGACCGATGATGCCGCATCTTGCCGAGGAGCTTTGGCAGCGGTTGGGCCGGGACACGCTGCTCGCCGAAGAGCCGTGGCCCGAAGCCGACTCGTCGATGTTGGTCGACGACGTCGTGACCATCGGTGTTCAGGTCGCCGGTAAGCTTCGGGCGACCATCGATATCGTCCGTGATGCCGACGAAGCGACAGCGCGGTCGGCGGCGCTGGCCCACCCCAATGTCGCGCGGGCCCTGGACGGAAGGGACCCACGCAAGGTGATCGTCGTTGCCAACCGCATCGTCAATGTCGTGCCGTAGCCGGATCGCGGCAGCGGTCGTCGGTCTGGCCCTGCTTGCCGGATGCGGGTTTCGGCCGCTGTATTCGGAACCGGAAACGGGGAACGGTGTCCTCGCCGAATTCGCGGCGGTTGAGGTTTCACCGATCGCCGACCGGCTAGGACAGCGGGTTCACAACCATCTGCTCGATATGCTGAACCCCCGGGGCCGGCCGGCGCAGCCGATCTACCGGCTCAACGTCAAACTCCAGGAGAGCATTCAGAAATTGGCGGTCCGGCGCACGGCCCTTGCCACGCGTGCGGATCTACTGGTCGGCGCCGATTTCTGGCTGGTCGATTCGCGGAGCGGCCAGGTCGTTACCTCCGGTTCCGCGGATGTCGTCAGCAGCTACAACCTGCTCGATTCCGAGTTCGCCACGTTGAGCGCGGAGAACGATGCCCGGGAACGATCCGCTCTGCTGATCGCTCAGGATATCCGCGCCCGGCTCGGTGTGTATTTCGCCGATAGGGGCGGCTCCCGCGCATCGTCGCAATGAAGATCGGTGCCTCCGACGCCGACGCTTTCGTCCGCCGGCCCAACCCCGAATGTGCGGCCATTCTGGTCTACGGACCGGACGCCGGACTCGTCGGAGAGCGTATTGCCGCGCTGCTGGCCAGCGAGGCCCCCGTCGACGACCCGTTTGGCGGTCCCGTCGAGCTGACGGCCGCCGCTGTCAGATCCGACCCCGCCCTGCTCGCCGACGAAGCTGCGGCGCTTTCGTTCGGTGGCAATCGCCGCATCGTCCGCCTGCGTGACGCAACGGATGCCGTCGCCGATGTGGTGGCCGAATTCCTCGAGGATGCCCCGACCGGCGGACTTGTCGTCGCCGAGGCCGGTGATCTTGGCCCGCGTTCGTCATTGCGAAAAGCCTTCGAATCGGCACGCAATGCCGCGGCGGTTCCTTGTTATGCGGACAGCGAGGCCGACGTAAAGCGGGTCATTGCCGACACTCTCGCGACGCATGGGATTGGCATCGACACCGACGCCGTGGACTATCTTGCGCAAAATCTTGGCTCCGATCGGGCTGTCACGCGGGGAGAGATCGAGAAGCTTGCGCTCTATGTCGGTGATTCGGGGCGGGTGACGGTTGACGATGCCGCCGCATGTATCGGCGATAGCGCGGCAACCTCGATGGACGCCGTTGCCGCCGCCGCCGCCGGAGGGGATGTCGATGCCCTGGATCGGTCCTTGAGCCGCGCATTCTCCGAAGGGGTTGCAGCGGTCACCGTTCTGCGCGCCGTCGCCCGCCATTTCATGCGTCTTCACCAGGCGCGGGGATTTGTTGCCGCAGGCCGCACGGCGGATCAGGCCATGGGGCTGTTGAAGCCCAAGGTGTTCTTCAAACAGCAGGGCGCGTTCCGAAAGCAAATCGGTCTCTGGTCCGAAACGCGCATCGCCGGAGCGCTCGATATTCTCGTTGACGCGGAAATGGACTGCAAAAGCACGGGGATGCCCGAAGACGTCATCTGCGCACGGGCATTGATGCGTCTTGCCCAGGCCGCCGCTCGGAGTGCCGGTCCTCGCTGAACGTTATGCCGAGGGCCCGTTCGTTTCGGTGTCTTCGGCCGTTTCGGATTGGGCGATCGTCGCACCGCCGGGATCCTCGAAAACGGGGGCCGGCTCCGGCGCAAGGGTTTCTCCCGGACGTCCGTGGGCACCGTGGGTGAGGCGGTGCAAGATGTCGTCCAGCTGCTCCAAACTTCTGTAGGTCAGAACAAGGGCGCCGCCGACCCCGTCGAAGCGAATCTCGACCGACACCCCGAGCAATGTTGCGAGCTCGCGTTCGAGCGCAATGGTGTCCGAATCCTTTTGCTTTGTTTTGGTGCCCCGTCGACGTGTAGCCGCTCCCGTCGTGCCGGATGCCAGGCGTTCGGTCTGACGCACGTTGAGTCCGTTCTTCACGACCTTGCTGGCCAGTGCCGCCGGGTCGTCCGTTGCCAGCAAGGCACGGGCATGGCCGGCGCTGAGGGTCCCGTCGTCGACCAGCCGTTTGACCGGGTCCGGAAGGCCGAGGAGCCGAAGCGTATTGGCGACATGGCTGCGGCTCTTGCCGACACTGCGCGCGAGGACTTCCTGGGAATGGCCGAATTCATCCATGAGCCGCTTGTAGGCCTCGGCTTCTTCGAGGGCGGAGAGATCCTGGCGCTGAAGGTTCTCGACCAGGGCAATCTCCAGCGCTTCCTGGTCAGTGAACTCGCGGATGACGACCGGGACTTCGTGCATCTTGGCGATCTGCGCCGCGCGCCAGCGGCGCTCACCGGCGATGATCTCGTACCCCGCCGGATCATCGGGTCGGCGACGCACCAAGATGGGCTGGAGGATGCCCTTCTCGGCCACCGACTGAGCAAGTTCGTTGATCTGCGTTTCGCCCATGCGGTGGCGTGGCTGATACCGGCCCGGATGGAGGTGCTCGATGGGCACCGTCTTTGCCGCACGGACCTGGTCGAGCCGGGCGTAGTCCTCCGTATCGTCGCCGAGCAGCGCCGAAAGCCCACGACCGAGGTTGCGGCGTTTCTCCGACGGGGTCATCACGCGACCGCCCGGCGTTCGCGGCGCAGGATTTCGCCGGCGAGATGAAGATAGGCTTGCGATCCAGCACAGCGGAAATCGTGGATCAGCACCGGCCGCCCATGAGACGGCGCCTCGGATACGCGGACATTGCGCGGTATCACGGTCTCGTAAACCTTGTCACCGAAATGGGCCCGGACGTCTTGTGCGACCATATCCGACAAGTTATTGCGGCGATCGAACATCGTAAGCACAATACCTTGTATTTCAAGGGAAGGATTGAACCCGCGCCTTACGCGTTCGATGGTGCGGACAAGGTGGCTGATCCCTTCCAGGGCGAAAAACTCGCACTGCAACGGAACCAGGACCGCGTCGGCGGCGACGAGCGCGTTCAAGGTCAGCAGTCCCAGCGCCGGTGGACAGTCGATCAGCACGAAATCGCAGTCGGCCGCGCCGGCGGCAAGCGCCATGCGCAGGCGATATTCCCGCTCTTCGATATCGACGAGCTCGATCTCGGCTCCCGAGAGGTCGACACCCGACGGAACGACAAACAGCCCTGGTATCGCCGTTTCTGCCATCGCCTCTTCGACGGAGGCGGCACCGATCAGCATGTGGTAGGTGTTCGTTTGACGCGCCGAGGGGGCGATATCGAGGCCGGTGCTGGCATTCCCCTGGGGGTCCAGGTCGATCAGCAGGACGCGATTGTGGACAGCTACAAGGGCTGTTCCCAGGTTGATGGCCGTGGTGGTTTTTCCGACGCCGCCTTTTTGATTGGCGACGGCGATGATGCGGGGGCCCATCCGCGGCGCTTCGGAGTCAGCGTTCATCGCGGCGGATTATCTGATCCAGTTTGAGAATGACCCCTTCGGAGTCGGAGCGGCTCGGAATTCGTCGGACCCGCATCTTCCAGTTTTTCTTCGATGCCGTCAATTCGCTGTCCACCGACCGGCCCTTGAGAAACAGACACATGCTCTTCGGGTTCAGCAACGGCGCGGCAAGGTCCAGGAGATAATCCAACGGCGCCAGCGCCCGGGCGGTCACGACGTTGGCTTTCAGCGGCGGCAGGGCCTCGATCCGGCTGTTGTGGACGGTGACCTCGGTATCTGTCAGTCGGGCGACTTCGCGAAGGAAAACGCACTTACGGCTGTCACTGTCGATCAGGTGAACGTCGGCCGCGGACAGCATGGCGAGGACCATTCCCGGAAAGCCCCCTCCGCTGCCGAGATCGACGACTTTGGGTTTGCCCTCGGGGAGCAGCGGTACGAGCTGAGCGGAATCGAGGAAGTGGCGTTTCCACGGATCGAGCATCGTCTGCGGCCCCACCAGATTGATCCGCCTCTGCCACTTCTGAAGATGGATCAGGTACGTGGCAAGCCGGTCCATCTGGGCCCGGTCGACCAGGGCCGCCTGCTGGAACGCCATGGGAGTCAGGACCTGTTTCACGTGAAACACTCCCGGCATCGAAACTGGCGCTAGGCCCGCAACCGCGCCCCATCGCCGTCGTCCGCCCACCGCCGACGGACGTGGCCGAGGAGTGCTGTAAGCGCCGCCGGCGTGATCCCCGAAATCCGGGCCGCCGCACCGAGTGTCGCCGGTCGGACGGCCGACAGTTTGGCCCGCACCTCATTGGACAATCCGCCAACCCGATCGAAATCCAGGTCCGCGGGAATCTCCAAGGTTTCGTCGCGCCGGAAAGCGCGAACGTCCGCTTCCTGCCGCCGAAGATATCCGGCGTACCGGGCCTCGATTTCGAGCTGGCTGCGGATGCCGCCGTCAACGACTCCGAGTTCCGGCCACGGCCGAGTGAGGGTATTCCAATCGACGCCCGGGTGGGCCAGCAGGTCCGCCGCCGAGCGGCGTTGACCGTTGCCACTGACTTCGATCCCGCAAGAGGCGAGGCTGTGGGCCGTGGCCATGCGTTCGGCCAGGTCCGACCGTGCCGCATCGAGGGCGCGCAGCCGCTCGGCAAATTCGGCGGCGCGGGGTTCTGCCACCAGACCGGTTGCGAGCCCCTTTGGGGTGAGCCGCTGGTCGGCATTGTCGGCCCGCAGGTTCAGTCGGTACTCGGCGCGCGAAGTGAACATCCGATAGGGCTCGGACGTGCCAAGGGTGACCAGGTCATCGATCATGACGCCGATGTACGCCTCGGCGCGATCGAGGGTGAAGCGCCCGCCGCCGCTCGCGCAAAATGCCGCGTTGGCGCCGGCGATCAGCCCCTGCCCGGCGGCTTCCTCATACCCTGTGGTGCCATTGATCTGGCCGGCGAGGAACAGCCTCGGCACCCGGCGGGTCTCGAGGGTGGGATCGAGCTCCCGCGGATCGACGAAATCGTACTCGATCGCATACCCCGGGCGGATCATCGCCGCATCCTCAAGACCGGGGATCGTCTTGATCAGCGCACGCTGCACGTCTTCCGGAAGGGATGTCGAAATGCCGTTCGGGTAGACGGTCGGATCGTCGAGGCCTTCGGGTTCGAGGAAGATCTGATGGCGATTACGATCGGAGAATCGGACAACCTTGTCTTCGATCGACGGGCAGTAGCGCGGCCCGGTGCTTTCGATCTGGCCGGAGTACATGGGTGCCCGATGGAGGTTGTCCCGGATCAGCGCGTGCGAGTCGGGTGTCGTCGACGTGGTACCGCAGGTGATCTGCGGTGTCGTGATGCGTTCGGTGAGGTACGAGAACGGCACGGGCGGGTCGTCGCCCCGCTGGACGGCGAGGCGTTGCCAGGCGATGGTCCGACCGTCGAGCCGCGGCGGCGTCCCGGTCTTGAGCCGTCCGAGGGCAAACCCGGCGCCGAACAGGCTTGCCGACAAGCCCGTCGCCGGCGGTTCGCCGACGCGGCCGGCGGCGACGCGGCGTTCGCCGATGTGGATCACGCCGCGCAGGAACGTGCCGGTGGTGATAACGACGGCGCCGGCCCCAACAACCTCACCGTCCCCGGTTCTGACGCCGGTCGCCGCGCCCGTCGGATCCCGGAGAACTTCGTCCACAGTGGCCGCATGGATGCTCAAGCCATTTTGCTCGGCGAGCAGATCCTGGATGGCCTGTCTGTAAAGGCGGCGGTCCGCCTGCGCCCTCGGCCCGTGAACGGCGGCCCCCTTGGAGCGGTTGAGGATGCGGAACTGAATGCCGGCCCGATCGATGGCCCGCGCCATGATCCCGTCGAGGGCATCGACCTCCCGCACGAGCTGCCCCTTCGCCAGTCCGCCGATGGCCGGATTGCACGACATCTCGCCGATGGTGTCCAGGCGCTGGGTCAATAGCACCGTGCGCGCACCGAGGCGCGCCGCTGCCGCGGCAGCCTCCGTGCCGGCGTGCCCGCCTCCGACGACAACGACATCGAACGCTTTCATCGGCTGACTGTACCTCCGTTGACCGAGATGTTTCACGTGAAACGTCACTTGCCGATGCAGAAGTCTCGAAAGATCACGTCGAGCATGTCTTCCACGTCGACACGGCCGGTGATTCGGCCAAGGGCTCGGGTGGCCAGGCGCAGCTCTTCGGCGGCGAGTTCCACGGAGGTCGTCCCCTGGTAGCGCCGGAGCGCCTCCGCACAGTCTTCGAGGGCGGTGCGGTGCCGGACACCTGTGAGCGCCAGCCCGCCGCCTCCCTCGAACCGCTCCCGAACCATTCCGGCGAGCACGGCGACCAGGGACTCCACACCCTCCCCTGTCAGCACCGACACCGCCAGGGCGGGGCGGCCGCCGACCTTGACCGGCGGGGTCACCGCTTCAAGATCGCACTTGTTGACCACGGCGACGGTGTTACCGTCCATCAGCGCCCGCGTCGCCTGATCGATGTCAGGCCAGACTGCGCCATCGTACACGGCGATCCGCACATCCACGTCGGCGGCCCGTGACCGGGCCCGCCGGACTCCTTCCTGCTCGATCTCGCCGTCCGCGTCGCGCAAGCCCGCCGTGTCCGAGACGACGACGGGAAATCCATCGAGGTTCAGATGGACTTCGATCACGTCGCGCGTGGTTCCGGCGATCTCCGAGACGATCGCCGCCTCTCGGCGCGCCAGACGATTCAGCAGACTCGACTTCCCGGCGTTGGGCGGTCCAATGAGCGCCAGGTGGACGCCGTCCCGCAGACGCTCACCGTGATGGCCATCGTCCAAGTGACTTTCGACCTCCTCGCGCACCGCGGCGATTTGCGCCGCCACGCCTGCCTCAAGACCTTCTGGCAGATCCTCGTCGGAAAAATCGATCGTCGCCTCCACATGCGCCAAGGCTTCGAGCAGCCGACCCCGCCAGGACTCGTAGAGGCGTCCCAAGTCGCCCTGCATCTGGCGCAGTGCCTGGCGCCGTTGGGCTTCCGTTTCCGCCGCCACGAGGTCGGCAAGACCTTCGGCTTCGGTGAGGTCGAGTTTTCCGTTCTCGAATGCCCGCCGGGCGAAGGCTCCCGGCTCCGCCGGTTCGAGGCCCCGGCAGTCGGCGAGCGCGTCGAGGACCGCGGAGACTACGGCTCGGCCCCCGTGGACGTGAAACTCGGCGACGTGCTCACCGGTAAAGCGGGGCTGGAAACCAGATCGCCAGTCCGTCGTCGATGACCTCTCCCGTCGCGTCGGTGATGCGCACGCGCGTCGCCACCCGCGGCTCCGGTACCGTCCGCCCGGTCAGCCGCTCCAGAGCCGCACCGGCGTCCGGCCCCGAAACTCGGATCACGGCGATTCCGGCCGGGATGGCCGCTGTCGCCGGTGTGAAAATGGTTCTGGTGGTCATGTCGCATGAGGATCGCTGCTGAAGGCGGCGTATCCCAACCACAATATTTAGTGGCTATTGGTCCTCTGGCTTCAACATAAGCCGTTCCGCGCGGCTTTTGTCGATTACATGTGACTGTAGGATCTCGTCGACGTCTTCCCGTGTTTCGTAGTGGTACCAAACACCCTCGGGGTAGATCACCATCGTCGGCCCCAGCTCGCAACGGTCGAGACAGCCGGATTGATTGATCCGCACCCGGTCAAGGCCGAGCTCCTTGGCCCGCGCCTTCATGTAGTTGCGAAGCCGGATCGACCCCCGTTTGGAGCACGATCCCCGGGGGTGACCATCCGGGCGTTCATTGACGCAGCAGAAAACATGGCAGTCGTAGTATGGCTCCGGATCTGCCGGATCCCCGGTCACGATTTCTTGCCCCTCGGTGTCTTCTTCGCCGATTCGGCCTCCTCATCCGACTCTTTGCCAAATGAGGTCATCCGCGACCACAGGAACTTCTGCCACTGCTCGAATCCCTGAACGCCGGCCGGGAGCCACGTGTCCAGCAGCGCCTTAGGTTCGGTCGCGGCAAGGGCTTTCTTCATTCTCCCTTCGATATCGGCCAACAGCGCTTGTTGCATCGGTTTCACATCCGGAAGCCCGAAAAGTGTCCGCGCCTCGTCCGGTGTGCAATCGACGTCGATATGGATCTTCATGCTGTGGTCTCCCCTTCCCCGGACCCGAAGCCCGGCATGCCCGAAGCCTTCAATTCCGCCAAACATGTTAGGGCTGTTTCCCTGCGGCGGTGGCTCAAACTAAGCTAGCACCGGCCACCCGCGCAACGGCGCGATGCGCCATCCCGCCGCCCATCCACACGAAAGTTGATTGCATGTCCCGGAACCGCCTCGTCGACGAGACCAGTCCATACTTGCTGCAACACAAGGACAATCCGGTTCACTGGCGTCCGTGGGGCTCAGATGTCCTCGAGGACGCCCGCGCCGAGAACCGTCCTATCCTGCTCTCTATTGGCTACGCGGCGTGTCACTGGTGCCATGTGATGGCGCATGAAAGCTTTGAGAACGACGACATCGCGGCGCTCATGAACGAGCACTTCATCAACGTCAAAGTCGACCGCGAGGAGCGTCCGGATGTCGACGCGATTTATCAGTCTGCCCTGGCGCTGATGGGCGAGCACGGCGGCTGGCCGCTGACCATGTTCCTCACCCCCGACGGCGAACCCTTCTGGGGCGGCACCTATTTCCCGCCGACTCCGCGGTTCGGCCGCCCGGGTTTTCCCGAGCTGCTTCGCGGCATTGCCTCGGCTTACGTCAACCAGGCGGACCAGATCCAAAACAATGTCGCGGCGCTGCGCGACGTGCTGGCCAAGCTGTCGTCGCCGACGCCCGGTACCGGTTTGACGATGAAGATGGTCGATGACGCCGCCGCCCTGGCGCTACGCCTCGTCGACCCCATCAACGGCGGTACTTCGGGGGCGCCCAAGTTTCCCCAGCCGGTGTTCTTCCGCTTTCTTTGGCGCGCCTACAAGTGTACCGGCTCGGCAATGTTCAAGGACGCCGTGACGACGTCCATTACCGCCATGTGCCAGGGCGGCATGTATGACCATTTGGGCGGCGGCTTCGCGCGGTATTCGACCGACGACAGGTGGTTGGTGCCGCACTTCGAGAAAATGCTCTACGACAACGCGCTGCTGGTCGATCTCATGTCGGAGATTTGGCAGGACACGCGTGATCCGGTTCTCGCGACGCGTGTTCGCGAGACCATCGACTGGGCCCTTGCTGAGATGCGGATCGGCGACGATCGCAGCTTTGCCTTCGCCGCCGCGTTGGATGCGGACAGCGAGGGTGTCGAGGGGAAGTTCTACGTCTGGAGTGAGGCCGAGATCGATTCGGTGCTCGGTGCGGAGTCTGCCGGCTTCAAGACGTCGTATGATGTTACGGCGACCGGCAACTGGGAAGGCCATGTGATCCTCAACCGCAGGCACGCACCGGTCTTCGGGTCGGATGACCACGAAGCGCGGCTGGCCGAAGCGCGGCAGACGTTGTTCGACGTGCGGCGGACGCGCATTCCTCCGGCACGCGATGACAAGATTCTCGCCGATTGGAACGCATTGATGATCGCCGCGTTGGCGCAGGCCTCGGCGACGTTCGGCCAGCCATCATGGTTGGACGCTGCACGCGCCGTCTTCCGGTTCGTTGTCGAGAACATGACCAAGGGTGACCGCCTGCTGCATTCCTGGTGCGCCGGTGCCGCCCGCCACCCCGCCGTCATCGACGACCATGCGAACATGGCCCGAGCCGCCATCGCCCTTTTCGAAATCGGCGGTGATGCCGATGCTCTCGATCACGCCGCGCGATGGGTCGACGTAGCCGATCGTCACTACTGGGATTCAGCGGACGGGGGCTATTTCTTCTCCGCCGACGACACGACCGATGTCATCACCCGCTCGAAGTCGGCGGCAGATCATGCGACACCCACCGGCAACGGCACGATGGTCGAGGTGTTGGCCCGCCTCTACTACCTCACCGGCGAGGACCGCTATCGTGAGCGGGCCGAAACCCTGGTGCGGCTGTTTTCGGGAGAGAACCCCCAATATCTCCTGACAACCACCGGGCTGCTGGCCGGTTTCGAACTCCTTGAGCGCGCCCTTCAGGTGGTCGTCGCGGGTCCGTCCGACGACCCGAGAACGGCAGCTCTGAACGAGGCGATCCACGCTGCCGGCGCGCCGTTGAAAGTCGTCAGCCTGGTCGCCGACCCGGGTTCGCTGCCGTCCTCTCATCCCGCCCACGGCAAGACCGCCGTCGACGGCAAGCCGACGGCATACGTCTGTGCCGACCAGACCTGCGGCCCGCCCCTAACGGAGGTCGCTGCGCTCAAGGAGGCCCTGGCTCGCCGCTGACGACTGGGGATCGGCATGTCCCATCTCTCGCTCAACACGCCGCTCGGTTTTTTGTCGCTGTTCGAGGATGACGACTGTCTCGTGGCGGTCGAGTTCGGCCGTGCACCCGACGGGAATGCGACACCGTTGCTTGAGGAAGCGCGCGCGCAAATCGAGGCGTATTTCGACGGTGACACGGTACCGTTCGATTTGCCGATGAGGCCGGAGGGTACGCCGTTCCAGAAACGGGTCTGGCAACGGATGAGAACCATCCCCTATGGGGCGACGATCCGGTACGGTGATATCGCCAAAGAGCTGGCGACGGCGTCCCGCGCCGTCGGCACCGCCTGCGGCCGGAATCCGCTCCCCATCGTTATCCCGTGCCACCGCGTTGTCGGCAGTGCCGGCGCCCTCGGCGGGTATTCGGGCGGGGATGGTGTTGCGACCAAGATTGCGCTCCTCCGTCTTGAAGGAGCGCTGGCGCTCTGACGCGTCGCTAGCTGTTCATCGCCTCGAAAAAGTCGCCGTTATTCTTCGAGTTCTTCAGCTTGTCGAGCAGGAATTCCATCGCATCGGTGACGCCCATGGGCATCAGGATGCGGCGCAGGACCCACATCTTGGACAGCGTCGCCTTGTCGACGAGGAGTTCCTCCTTGCGGGTCCCGGACTTGGTGATGTCGATCGACGGCCAGGTCCGTTTGTCCGAAAGCTTGCGGTCGAGGATGATCTCTGAGTTGCCGGTGCCCTTGAACTCTTCGAAGATGACCTCGTCCATGCGCGATCCGGTGTCGATCAGCGCCGTCGAGATGATGGTCAGCGAACCACCCTCCTCGATGTTCCGCGCCGCGCCGAAAAAGCGCTTCGGCCGCTGCAGGGCATTGGCGTCGACACCGCCGGTCAGCACCTTGCCCGAGGATGGCACCACCGTGTTGTAGGCCCGGGCCAGTCGGGTGATCGAATCCAGAAGGATCACCACGTCGCGCTTGTGCTCGACGAGCCGCTTGGCCTTCTTGATCACCATCTCGGCGACCTGGACGTGGCGGGCCGCCGGTTCGTCGAAGGTCGAGCTGACGACTTCGCCCTTCACCGATCGGGCCATGTCGGTGACTTCCTCCGGCCGCTCGTCGATCAGCAGCACGATCAGGTAGCATTCCGGGTGATTGGCCGCCACGGAATGGGCGATGTTCTGCAGCATCACCGTCTTTCCCGTCCGCGGCGGAGCGACGATCAGAGCCCGCTGTCCCTTGCCGATCGGGGTAATCAAGTCGACCACCCGCGATGTCGGATCCTTGACCGTCGGGTCGTCGATTTCCATCCCCAGACGGTCCTCGGGATAGAGCGGCGTCAGGTTGTCAAAGTTGATCCGGTGCCGGACGTCCGCCGGGTCACCGAAGTTGATATTGGTAACCTTGAGAAGGGCGAAATAGCGCTCACCATCCTTGGGCGAGCGGATCTGCCCCTCGACTGTATCGCCGGTCCGCAGCCCGAAGCGCCGCACCTGGCTCGGCGACACATAGATGTCGTCGGGACCAGGCAGATAGTTCGCTTCCCGTGAACGCAAAAACCCGAAACCATCCTGCAGGACTTCGAGCACGCCGTCACCAGAGATCGGGACGTCGTTCTCCGCCAACTGCTTGAGGATCGCGAACATCATTTCCTGCTTGCGCAGGGTGCTCGCATTCTCGATTTCCAACTCCTCGGTGTAGGCGAGGAGATCGGCGGGCGATTTGCTCTTAAGTTCTTTTAGATTCATGGCCTTTCCGCGCAGACATGCGGATGTGCGGATGTGCGGAGAAGGATACCGAAACGGTAACTAGCGACCGGAATCGGTCGAATAGATGCTATAAACGAAACGAATATTCAGGCAGTTAGCCCGAGTTAATTGGCCGCCGGGATATGAAAATGAGGATTGAAGTATTCGAACGATATCTCAAGCAGATCGACATTGAACCAATCGCTTGTGGTCTGTCAAACGAATAATGGTTTTCATTCCTGGGACTGACGACACGGGGAACCACTCAGAACGGTCTCACCACAGCCATGATGACGATGACGATCATCAGTACGGTTGGGACCTCGTTGGCAACGCGGAAAAACCGGTCGCCGCGGGTATTTCGGTCTTCGGCGAATGCGCGGCGCCACTTGGCCATCGCCATGTGCATGCCGACCAAACCCGCAAGGCACAGCAGTTTGACGTGCAGCCACCCCATCGCCCATGCATCGGACCCAAGATCGACCAGCAACAATCCACCAAATACAAATGACGCAATCATCGCCGGGTTCATGATCGCGCGAAGCAGTCGCCGTTCCATGATCTTGAAAGTTTCCGACGCCTCGGAACCGATTTCCGCCTTGGAGTGATAAACATACAGGCGGGGCAGATAGAGAAGCCCGGCCATCCACGCGATGACGCTGATAACGTGCAGCGCTTTGATCCAGAGGTAGGCCGTCCCCGAAAGCTCCAGCACGCCTAAGCTCCTCTCCCCAGGTCCAGGTGTTGACACCCGCACTGACCAAGACGATCCGGGCAAAGCCGTGTGCCCACATCGGAACCGAGCCCCGGCCCTCGCGCCAGGGCCGCCTCCACAGTATCGGCCAGACCACCAACGAACAAATCGGCTGTCCCCACTGCCGGGACGCGGATGTATTCGGGAACACCGAGCTTTTCCGCCAACTCCCGATATTCGATGTCGAGTTCGACAAGCGTTTCCGAATGCTCGGAAACGAACGCGATGGGTACGACGACCACGGAAACACCATCGGCCGCCGCCCGCTCCAGCTCTTCCTCGGTGGACGGCCCGATCCACTCCAGAGGACCGACACGGCTTTGGTAGCAGACCGCATAGTCCGAGATGGCATCGCCGAGGGCGTTGGCAACCGTGGCAACGGTCTGTTCGACCTGCCAGGCATAGGGGTCGCCGCGGTCAACGACCTTCTTCGGCAGTCCATGAGCCGAGAACAGGATCCGTGGCCGGCCGTTTTCCCGAACCTTTGACAAGGCGTCCCGGATCAATGTCGCTTGCGCTGTCACCCATCCATCCTGACGAGGATAGCAACAGATCGTGTGCGTCTCCGTGTTGAGTCCTGCGGCCGCGGCGGCGCGATTCCAGTCAGTCAGCGACGATCCGGTCGTCGTTGTCGAGAACTGCGGATAGAGCGGCAGCAGGACAATCGCGTCAGGCGCAAACGCCGCGACATCGCGCGCCGTGTCATCGCTCCGCGGGTGCCAATACCGCATGGACACGAATACCCGGCTATCGAGTCCGCGCTGTTGCAGCAGCTCATTCAGCGCTGTCGCTTGGGCGTCTGTGAGGTCCCTGAGCGGTGGTTTGCCGCCGATCCGACCGTAGATCTCACGCGCGACCGGAGCACGGCGTTTTGAGATGAACTGAGCCAGCAACCATCGTATCGGTCCTGGCGCACCAATAATTGCTGGATCGTTGAACAGATTGAACAGGAACGGCTGGACCGCTTCCAAACGGTCCGGACCACCAAGGTTGAACAGTACGACGGCGACGCGTGCGGTCATGCAGCACTTGCCCAGGCGCGGATCCGCTCAGCAACGCGCCCAACGTGCTCGGGCGGCGTTTTCGGCAGCACACCATGACCCAGGTTAAATATGAACGGTCCTGACGAGAGAGCTTGGAGAATCCGATCGACTTCGGAGTCCAAGGCCGGCCCACCGGCGACGAGCAGATGATTGTCCAGGTTCCCCTGAACCGTGCACGTCGGCTGCAGGGTTTCGGCCGCCCATATGACCGGTACTGTTGCATCGATACCAACCGCGTCGACGCCGGTTTGGGCAACGTAATCTTCGTACATCAATCCTGCTGCCCGTGGAAAACCCAAGATCGGAAGCTCCGGGAAGTCCGACTTGAGCCGGCGGACAATCTCTTTTGTCGGATCAATAATCCATCGTTGGAATTCGGATGGCGGAAGGATTCCCGCCCAGGAATCGAACAACTGAACGGCCTCGGCACCATGACGGACCTGCCGCGCCAAGTACACTGCCGTCGCGTCGACCAGAACGTCGATCAGCTTGGAAAATGTGCCTGGATCGGACGCGGCCCACCCTCTGATCGCGGAGAAGTCGCTTCCGCCCCGTCCCTCGACCATGTAGACGGCAACCGTCCACGGTGCGCCGGCAAATCCGATGAGAGCCGTTTCGGCAGGAATTGCCGTGGCCAGACGCTCCACCGTTTCAAACACCGGCTGCAGATGAGCGATGAAGCGTTCGCCGTCCCAGTCAGCGATCGCGGCAGGGTCGGCTATCGGTTCCAGAACGGGTCCTTGGCCCTCGACGAAACGCACGTTCCTGCCAAGGGCGTCCGGGACAACGAGAATATCACTGAACAGGATGGCCGCATCCATTGCGTAACGGCGTAGCGGCTGAAGGGTTGCTTCGACGGCGAGGTCAGGGTTGTAACAGAACCGGAGGAAGTTCGGTTCACGTTCGCGCAGCTGTCGGTACTCCGGCAGATACCGGCCGGCTTGACGCATGAACCAGAACGGCGGTCGCTTCAGGGATTGCCGGGCGAGTGCTTGAAGAAACGGTTTGCTGGACATCAAAGCGATCCGGGATTTGGGAACAGAGCAGCGGGATGTTCCCGTCCCCCTCTATAGAATCTTTTATATAAGAAAAAGGAGGTTGTTGTTGTATTGGCGTGGATATCGGGGATTGACGGATATCCACATGAACTGCGCATCGGGAACCATGGAGTGGAGCACTGCTGACCGACGCTGGGGAAAACGCACTGCTCGGCCTTCGACGTCCCTGCGATACCGAATTGCCAGCCCCACCCCGGAATGTCGGGGATAAGGGGGACAACGGATTGCGTGGGATGTTCTGCTACCAGCATTCGCATGATCGATCGGCAGAGCTCAGGCCGGGATAACGGACGGGTCCAATCTTGGGGTTACGCATACAGTTTGGCCTTGGAGCACCGAAGGTCGATTTTTCCTCAGGTCATCCCCGCAGGTGTCGGTGGACAAGATGACAGCCAAACTCGTTCTGGCCTCCGGCAGCACGACGCGCGCAACCATTCTTGAAAACGCCGGACTTCAGGCGATTCAAGATCCTTCGACGGTCAACGAGCGCGAGATCCGCGACGCCGCGCGTGCGGATGGTTTGACAGTAGAGGCGTGTGCGCTTCGTCTCGCCGCAGCGAAGGCTTTGGACGTCGCCGGTCGACACCCGGGAAACTGGATCATCGGCGCCGACCAGATTCTCGAATTTGACGGTCTCTGGTTCGAAAAATCGGTTACACGCGATGCCGCCAAGGCGGCGCTTTGGACGCTTCGGGGACGCGAGCACCGGCTGGTCAGTGCCGTCGTTCTTTGCATCGGTCAATCCCTGGAATGGCAACATGTCGGCATTGCAACGCTCAATATGCGGCCGTTCAGCGAGGCCTTTCTCGAGCGCTATATCGATCGTGCCGGCGACGATGTCCTCAAATCGGTCGGCGCCTACCGCCTCGAGGAAGCAGGTGCCCAACTTTTCTCGTCGATCGATGGCGACTTTTTCACTGTTCTCGGGCTGCCGCTTTTGCCGCTTCTGGATGCCCTTCGTTCGCGCGGCATCCTCGATGCCTGAACACCTCGAATCCTCCGATTACTGTCGCTAGGATGTGGGCCGGACGCATCACGGGTACGGACATCGATGACCATTAGCGGACACGCCACCGTCGCCGGTGTGATGGGATGGCCGGTGGCCCATTCCCTTTCCCCTCGCGTTCATAACTACTGGATCCGTCGCTACGGACTCGATGGTATCTATATCCCGATGCCTGTCGCGCCGGACGACGTTGAGGAGGCTCTAAGGGCACTCCCGAAGCTTGGTCTGGCCGGCTGCAATGTAACCGTCCCGCATAAAGAGGCGGCGCTGGCTTGCGTGGACCAGGCCTCGGATGTCGCCAGCAGGATCGGGGCGGTCAACACGATCCTGGTCGGATCCGATGGCACACTCATCGGCACCAACACGGATGCCGACGGATTTCGCGACAACGTGTCGGCCAATGTTCCCGGTTGGACTGCCGCGGACGGCCCGGCGGTCGTTCTTGGCGCCGGCGGCGCGGCGCGGGCTGTCATCGCCGCGCTGGTCGATGACGGCAGCCCGGAGGTACGGGTGATCAATCGCACGCGATCCCGAGCCGACCAACTGGCCGAGGACATCGGTGGGCCCGTCTTTGCTCACGCCTGGGACGATGCGGCAAATGCGTTGGACGGCGCAGCGTTGGTGATCAACACGACGACACTCGGTATGACCGGCGAAGCGCCGCTGGTCCTCGATCTTGCTCCCCTCCCGCTATCGGCCGTCGTCGCCGACATTGTTTACACCCCGCTTCGCACCGCGCTCTTGGAGCAGGCGGCGGAGCGCGGCAACCCGGTTGTCGAAGGTCTCGGCATGCTCCTGCACCAGGCGAAACCCGGGTTCGCCACCTGGTTCGGTGTCGAGCCGGAGGTGACCAACGAATTGGAGGCTTTCGTCCGCGAGGCCTTGCGCGGCTGATGGTGATTCTGGGACTGACCGGTTCCATCGCCATGGGCAAGAGCACCGCTGCGGGGATGTTCCGGTGGCTGGGTGTTCCCGTGTTCGATGCCGACGGCACCGTACACCGCCTGTTGGCCGAAGGTGGCGCGGGAGTCGCGCCCGTCGCCGCAGCGTTTCCGGGCACGGAGCGGGGGACTGCCATCGACCGGGACGCAGTCGCCGCCAAGGTGTTCGGTGATGCGTCGGCACTCCGGCGTCTCGAGTCGGTTCTCCATCCCCTCGTTCGCCGCGAGCAAACGGATTTTCTGGAGATTCATGCGCGACGACAGGCGGCACTTGTGGTTCTGGACATACCCCTGCTGTTTGAAACGAGAGGTGATCGCGCCTGTGATCGCGTGGCCGTGGTATCGGCGCCGGCGTTCCTGCAGCTTCAGCGGATGATGGCTCGGCCCGGAATGACGCGCGACCGTGCCGCCGCCGTCCTGTCGAGACAGATGCCGGACGTAGAAAAACGCCGCCGCGCCGACTTTGTCATTCCCTCCGGCCTCGGGCGCGCCTTCACCTTTCGCGCCATCAGGGCTATCGTCGGCAAGGCAAGACACGCCTCGGCATCCCACTGGCCGCCGCGGCGCCAAATCGGAAAATAATATGCGCGAGATCGTCCTCGATACGGAAACCACCGGGCTGAGTCCCGGAGACGGCCATCGCATCGTCGAGGTCGGCTGCGTCGAGCTGTTGAACCATGTGCCGACGGGTCGGCGGTTCCAGAGCTACTTCAATCCGGAACGCGACATGCCGGCGGAAGCGGAGGCGGTTCACGGCCTCAACGACGCGTTTCTTGCGGACAAACCGCTGTTCGCCGAGAAGGCCGACGACCTGCTGCAATTCCTGGGCGAATCCCCGCTGGTCATCCACAACGCGGATTTCGATCTCCGGTTTTTGAATGCCGAGCTCGAACGGCTGAATCGACCGCCGATCGCAGCCGAGCGTGCCATCGATACGGTCCGCATGGCGCGGTCAAAATTCCCGGGCGCCCCTGCCAATCTCGACGCGCTCTGCAAGCGGTTCGGTATCGACATTTCGGACCGCGCGATCCACGGCGCCCTTAAGGATTCGCTGCTATTGTCGCAGGTCTACCTCGAGCTCGTTGGCGGGCGACAGCCGGGTCTGACCCTTGCCACAGCGGCCGTGCATGACACAACGAGTGACACCCGAATCGAACGCAGTCCCCGGCCTCACACGCCATTGCCGGATGAACTCGGGCGCCACGAGCTCTTTGTCCGAAAACTATCGGAACCGATCTGGCTGGGAGACTGATGCCGGACGAGCGATGACGCTCCGCCTCGCAAGTCCGCCGCGGAATCTGAACGACAGCGTCAGCTAGGCTTGTCTGCGCCCTCGCTGCCAGACGGGGACGCCCCTTCGACCGGACCGGCGCCCTGATCTGCCGCCTGTTCCTGCTGCTTCTGCAGCTGGTTGCGGTACATCGATATGAAATCGACCGGGCCAAGCATCAGCGGCGGAAATCCGCCATCGCGCGTCGCGTCGGCAACGATGTTGCGGGCGAACGGGAACAACAGCCGGGGACATTCGATCAACAGCACGGGCTGTAGCTGTTCGGCGGGGACATTCACCGAAAACACGCCGCCATAGGACAACTCGACGATAAAGGCGACCGCGTCCGCGACCTTACATTCCGATTTGATGTGCAGAACGACCTCATAGATGCCGTCCTGCAACCCCGTCGCTCGAACGCCGATATTGATACCGATCTCGGGAGACTCGCCCTGCATTCGCCCGAGGACTGCCGGTGTGTTCGGCGCCTCGAACGACAGATCCTTGATGTATTGTGCGCTGACCGCCAGCGGCGGTTTGGCTTCGCCGGAAGGCTGGGCGGCAGCGGTGGAATCGTCGCCGGCTGTCGGCGTTTCAGTTTGGTCGCTCATGAATGGTCCCCTCGAACAACGGGAGGTCTGTGGCTAGCACGGATCGCGCAGGCCGACAACATTCTCATCGAACGCGGCGGGTTGGTGGAACCGAACCGCCATTGTCATTGCCGTCATTCGACCCCGGACCATTGTTGTCGCGTTCGGAAACATCCTCGTATTCGCCGTCGATGACCGTACCGCGGTCGCCATCCGTCGGTGGCGGGGGTGACGCAGGACCCGTGCTCCACGTCTGGACGCGGCCCGAATGGACAAGGAATCGCGACGCCCAAGCGCGCAATACCGATCGAAACGGCGGTGCGAACAAGAGGAGGCCGACGCCATCGGTGACAAAACCCGGCGTCAGCAGCAATGCCCCGGCGAGGAGCAAACAAAGACCGTCGAACACCTCGACAATAGGAAGACGACCTTCCTCCAAATTGCGCTGAGCCCGAAACAACGTTGCCAAGCCCTGGATACGCAGCAATGTCGTGCCGACGATAGCCGTGACGATCACGGCACCGATCGTCGGCCACAGGCCGATAAGTTCTCCGGCCTGAATGAACACGGCGATCTCGAGGATCGGGACCCCGATCATCGCCGCGAGGAGGATGAAGCCCATGGTTGCCCCGTGTTGGCAGACGGCTTATCTAATCCAGGTAGAGGGACGTCAACGCGGCATGAACCGGACAGTTGACTGGACCTCACCGGGTCAAGCCGGTAACGTGCTCAAGAGAGCCGTACACCGGAACGTATTTAGCCCAGGGATTTCCCCTGGTCCAGCGATGGTGGACCGATCGGCAGTCGGCTATGAGCGGCGGTATACCATTTCTCGACATCATCCTGTTTGCGCTGATCGCGGCGTTCCTCGTATTGCGCCTGCGCAGCGTGCTCGGGCGCCGCGACGGGCATCAGGGGCCGACTCGCGATCCCTTCGGGACGTCCTCGCACCGCGAACGCGCCGACGACAACATCGTCCGCCTTCCCGATCGCAGTGATCCGCTCGCCGACGACGATCAGATCACGGCTTTGGACGAAGAGCCGGATGCGGCGGCGACGCCGTTAGAGGCCGGCCTGGCGCAAATCAGGATCGCCGATCCCCGATTCGAGCCGAACGAGTTTGTTTCGGGAGGCCGCATTGCTTTTGAGATGATTCTTGTCTCCTTTGCCGCCGGCGACACCGACACCCTTCGCCCGCTTCTCAGTCCGGAAGTGTTCGGAAACTTCTCCCAGTCGATCCTGGATCGCGAACACGCCGGCGAATCCATGGAGACGACCCTTGTCGGAATTCGCTCGGCGGAAATCGTCGAAGCCTATATGGCCGGTCGGATCGCCCACGTTACCGTCAAGTTCGTCTCCGAGCAGATCACCGTCGTTCGGGATGAGGCCGGGGAAGTGATTGAAGGCGATCCGACCCTGGTTACCCAGGTCACCGACTTCTGGACCTTCGCGCGAGACACCCGCAACCGCGATCCCAATTGGATACTGGTCGCTACCGGCACTCTCGATTGACGTCCCAACAGGGCCGCCGCGCCGCTTTGGCTGCCGCTGCGCTGGCCGGGCTTGTGGTTTCCTGCGCCCCACCGGCTCCGACCGAAGTCTCCTTCGTTCCGGTGTCCTTTGACGAGCTTGAGAATTGGCGAGAGAGCGTGCCGGGTAACGCCCTTGCCGCATTTCGTCGCTCGTGCGCTCGGCTGACCGCGATGTCACCGACGACGGCAATGGGTCACCCGTCACTCGGCGTACGCGCTGACCACTGGGCTCGAGTCTGCTTCGATGCGGGCACGATCGACTCTCTAGATCAGGCTGCAGTTCGCCGGTTCTTTGAGACGCGCCTGGTCCCGCACCGCGTCGAAGCGACGGACGGGCCGGACGGTCTGTTCACGGGGTACTTCGAAGCCGAACTCCACGGGGCCCGCAAACCCAGCTCCCGTTATCATGTTCCGCTCTACAAACGCCCCGACGACCTGATCACCGCCGACCTCGGTGCCTTTCGCAGCGAATGGAGTGGACAGCGGGTTTCCGGCCGTGTCGACCGGGGTCGCTTTGTGCCCTATCAGTCCCGCGCCGAAATCGAAGCGGGCGCCCTCGCAGGACGGGGGCTCGAGCTGCTGTGGGTCGACGATCCCATCGACGCATTCTTTCTCCATATCCAGGGATCCGGCCGCGTTGTGCTGGCCGGGGGAGAATCCGTGCGAGTCGGATTCGACGGGCGCAACGGCCACGCGTACACCGCTATCGGCCGGGAATTGATCCGCCGCGGCGCCATCCCGGCGGACAAGATGTCCATGCAGGCTATCCGCGACTGGCTGGCGGCGAATCCAGCCGAAGCGTCCTCGGTGATGGCCAAGAATGCTTCGTTCATTTTCTTTCGCACGATCGACGGGCCGGGTCCCATCGGTGTCCAGGGTGTCGTCCTGACACCGGAACGCAGCATCGCGGTCGATCCGCGCATTATCCCTCTCGGTGCGCCGTTGTGGCTCGACACCACGGACCCGCGCCAACCGGGGCGCCCGCTGCGCCGCCTCGTCGTCGCCCAGGACACCGGATCGGCGATCACCGGTGCTGTCCGCGGCGATCTGTTCTGGGGATCGGGCAGGGCAGCGGCAGCGGCAGCCGGCGCGATGAAGCAACCGGGGCGCTACTACCTGTTCCTGCCGTTTCGCGTTGACAGGGAATAGCGCCTCTCCACTGCCGAGAAGTCCCGGGACGGGTTGCCAACGTCTGCCTTTGGCTCCATGTTAACGCCATGCCGGAACGCCCCACCGTCGCTTTTTTCGTAACGTGCCTGGTCGATCTGATGCGCCCAGCAGTCGGTTTCGCTGCGGTCAAGCTGCTTGAGGAAGCGGACTGCGATGTCGTCGTACCGGCGGCGCAGACGTGCTGTGGCCAGCCAGCCTACAACTCCGGCGATTCCAAGGATGCTGCCGCTGTCGCGCGGTCGGTCATCGAAACGTTCGAGGGATTCGATTACGTCGTTATTCCGTCCGGATCTTGCGGCGGCACCATCAAGGTGCACTACCCGGAGCTCTTCGCCGACGATGCGGCGATGGCGCCCCGCGCCGAGGCGTTGGCGGCCAAAACCTTCGAGCTGACGACGTTCCTGGTCGAGGTCCTGGGGCTGAAATCCATAGCGCAACGTTACGAGGGTATCGCCGCCTACCACGATTCATGCTCGGGCCTTCGTGAACTCGGGATCAAATCGGCACCCCGTCAACTGCTGTCCGGCGTCGAAGGACTGGAGGTCCGCGACATGGACCTGGCCGAAACCTGTTGCGGATTTGGCGGTCTGTTCTGCGTCAAGTACCCGGACATTTCCGAGAAGATGGTGGATGCCAAAGCCGACGCCATCGTTGCCAGCGGAGCTGACACCCTGCTCGGTGGAGACCTCGGTTGCCTGCTGAACATGGCCGGCCGGCTTCATCGGCGCGGCGCCAGCGTACGGACCCGCCACGTCGCTGAGATCCTTGCCGGTACGACCGATACCGTTCCTCCCATCGGTGAGGCATCGAAAGGCTAGGGCGTCGGGCGTCGGGAAGGGGATCGAAGGTGGAGTCAACCGCGCGAAGCTTCAAATCCAACGCACGAACAGCCGTCGACGACGACAAGCTGCAGACAGCGCTTGCCCGCCTTCCCGGCGGCTTTCCGGTCAAGCGGCGCATGGCGATGGACCGGCTGCCCGAGTTCGAGTCGCTACGAGATACGGGACGCGACATCAAGAACCATGTCCTCGAGAACCTGGATTTCTACCTTGAGAGGTTCGAATCCAAGGTGGTCCAGAATGGCGGCACCGTCCATTGGTGCTCCGATGCCGAAGCCGCGCGGCAAAAGGTTCTCGAGATCTGTCATGCCGTGAACGCCCGAACGGTCACCAAATCGAAGTCGATGATCGGCGAGGAGATCGGCATCAACGCGTTTCTTGAAGCAAACGCAGTGCGTCCCGTTGAGACCGATCTCGGCGAGTACATCATTCAGCTTCGCAACGAACCACCCAGCCATCTCATTGCACCGGCGATTCATCTTTCGAAAGACCAGGTCGCCGAGGCCTTTCGGGAAACCCACACCCAATACCCGGCGGATCGCGTCCTCGACGAACCTCGTGTGCTGCTCGACGAAGCACGCGAAGTCCTGAGAAAGGAGTACATCGCCGCCGATGTCGGCATTACCGGCGCCAACATGCTGATTGCCGAATCCGGTTCGATCGTCCTGGTGACCAACGAAGGCAACGCTGATCTGACACAGACTCTGCCCCGCACGCAGATCGTGATCGCCAGCCTCGAGAAAGTGGTTCCGACACTGGAGGATGCGACGACATTGCTGCGGTTGTTGGCGCGTTCGGCAACCGGGCAGGAACTGTCGGTCTACACGACGTTTACCACCGGACCCCGCCGCGAGGGTGATCTCGACGGGCCGGATGACTTCCATGTCATCCTTTTGGACAACGGCCGGACCCGCATGCTGGGAAGCGAGTTCCACGAGATGCTCCGGTGCATCCGATGCGGGGCGTGCCTGAATCACTGCCCGGTCTATTCGTCCATCGGCGGACATGCCTACGGCTGGGTCTATTCCGGTCCGATGGGTTCGGTGCTCACGCCGAACCTCATCGGTGTCGACGAGGCCGATCACCTTCCGAATGCGTCGACCCTTTGCGGCCGCTGCGAGGCTGTCTGTCCCATGCGTATCCCCATTCCGCGCATGCTGCGGCAACTTCGCGAACGCGCCTTCGAGCGTCGCCTTGCATCGGCTCCTCTACGATACGGACTGAAGGGCTGGGCATTTCTGGCGCGACGGCCAGGCCTCTATGCCCTGGCGATGCGTTTGGGCGTCGGGATGCTCGGCGCCTTTGGACGGCGGCGCGGCCGCTTTCGGTCGTTGCCGTTGGCGGGCGGCTGGACATCTTCGCGTGATCTGCCGGCACCTGCCGGGCAGACGTTCCAACAGATGTGGTCGGCCAAAGGCGGGCGGCGGCGATGAGCGATTCACGTGATACCGTTCTCGGTGCCATCCGGGAGTCTCTAGGGCGGGGCGCCCTAACCGGGGCGGCCGCGGCGCCACTGGAGCGCCGGCTTGGACACCCACAGCCAAACGTCGTTCCGGCACGAGGCCGGTTGGACCGAGCCGGTCGCATCGACCTGTTCGTCGCCGAGGCGGAAAAAGTCAGCGCGACGACGACCCGTGTCGCCACACACGACGACGTCCCAGCGGCCATTGCCGAATACCTGCGCGCATCGAATCTTCCGGCGACCATCAAAACGGCACCGCATCCGTCGGTCACCGAATTGCCGTGGAATACCGCCCCGTCGCTGACGGTGGCGAGCGGTGGAGCCGATCCGGAGGACGCGGTCTCGGTAACCCCGGCCTACGCCGGCGTGGCGGAAACCGGAACCATTGTAACAATCTCGAGTCCGACCACCCCGACCGGGTTGAACTTCCTGCCGCTCAATCACATCGTTGTCATCGATGCGGCCGACATCGCCGGCACTTACGAAGACGTCTGGGCACGCATGCGCGATGAGCTCGGTGCGGCGACCATGCCGAGAACGGTGAACTGGATCACCGGACCATCGCGCACCGCCGATATCGAACAGACCCTCTTGCTTGGGGCCCACGGACCGCAGCGGCTGCACATCGTGCTGGTCGATGGCCAAGGAGCCTGACAACCGGGGCGGCCGGGACATCTCGGAGGCCGAGGCCGACCTCTGGCGGCGTGTCACCGCGGACGCCAAACGACTCGACCGCCGCAAACGAACGCCGTCCACACAACCGCGACCGGCCACCTCGACAAGCTCACCGGCGAACACAGCTGGAGTGTCGCCTGCGAAAGCAGGAAGAACCCCGTCCACACCCACGCCGCCATCGTATCCTCCGCTTCCCGAGCTCGGCCACGATGCCGCTCCCGGCCTGGACAAACGCACCTTCGATCGGCTTCGCCGCGAGCGGGTTCCCATTGACAGCTGGCTGGACCTTCATGGCTTTTCCCAGGAAGAAGCCCACCGAGCGCTGCACGATTTCCTGGCGTCTTCCCAGGCCGCCGGACGCCGGTGCCTCCTCGTCATCACTGGAAAGGGATCGCGTGGCGACCTCGGAACTGGTGTGCTTCGACGGGTGGTTCCCATGTGGCTCAATCGCCCACCGAACCGTTCGCGCGTCCTGGCATTTTGCCATGCCACGCCACAGCATGGCGGCGAGGGAGCGCTTTACGTCCTGCTGCGCCGCCTCAAGTAGCGATCCCCGGGACGATCGAAGGCAACGCCGGTAGGGACAACCCGATGACACCGTTCGGCCGAAAAATCCGCGAACTGCGACACCGGCGCGCCATTACGATGAAAAGAATGGCCACTGACCTCGGGGTATCGTCGGCTTACCTGTCCGCATTGGAACATGGCAATCGGGGACGACCATCACCCGGGTTGGTGATGCAGATCTGCGGATACTTTGAGCTGATCTGGGACGAGGCCGAAGAGCTCAAACGCCTCGCCCAAGTGTCGCATCCGCGGATCGTCGTCGACACCGCCGGCCTGAGCCCGAAAGCCACCGAACTCGTCAACGTTCTCGCCGAGAACATCGCCAACCTCGACGACCAGACCCTGGACTGGATCCTCGACGAGATCCGTGGCCGTATCGGAAGCATCAAGAGCCCGCCCCACTGAGATCACCGACCATCCGATCGATGCCGCAAACGGCGACCCCTGTCGCGATTGCGTGTCGTTCGCGGTTTCTTGGCGGATCGCTTCGGATTAAAATTTTCGTTGAGGCAGCAACGCATGCCCGGCCTTTGCGGCGCGACACAACTGGAGGGAGATCACGATGACAACCGCGTTTTCACGAACGGTGCTCGGTTTCGCCATGGCCATCGCGGTCTTGGGTTCCGGGATCGCGGAAGCCGAGGTCAGAACGAAGGAGGTCCAGTACAAGGACGGTGATGTCGTGCTTACCGGCGTATTGGCCTGGGACGACGCCGCGACCGGCAAGCGGCCAGGTGTCCTCGTGGTCCACGAATGGTGGGGCCTCAATGCGCATGCAAGAAACAACGCGATGCAGCTGGCGAAAGACGGCTATGTCGCGTTCGCCGTCGACATGTACGGCGACAACAAGGTGACAACCGATCCGAAGAATGCCAAAGCCTGGATGACCGCGGTGACATCGGACATGTCCGTATGGAAACGCCGGTTCCAGCTCGGTTTGGACACGCTGACCAGTCAGCCGGGAGTCGCGGCCGACAAGATCGCCGCCGCCGGCTACTGTTTCGGCGGTACGACCGTGATGCAGATGGCATACGCGGGCGCCGATCTCAAAGCCGTGGTGAGCTTCCACGGATCTCTGCCACCGGCCCCCGAGAGCGTCACCTCAATCAGCCCACGTGTGCTCATTGCCCATGGGCGCGACGACGCCTTCATCCCGCGCGACCGGGTTATCGCCTTCCAGGATAGTCTTGATCGGATCAACGCGGACTGGGAGATGACGGTCTATTCCGACACGCGCCACAGCTTCGCCAATCCGGACGCCAACAGCTACGGCATCGACAACATTGCCTACAATGAAACCGCCGCCAAGCGCTCCTGGGCCGCAATGCTGAAGTTGTTCTCGGAGATATTCTGAGCGGCTACAGATTCTCGTCGACGTTGCCGCCGGGACCGCCGGAGTCGGTGTGCTTCTCATAGGCGGCCTGTCCACGGCGCTCCGCCTCGGGAGCCGTCGATCCGTTGGCGTCGGCCGCCGTGCCACCTGACTCGGTAGGCGCCCCCGCCTCGCGTTTCGGCCCGCCGCGCGAAACGCCGACCTTCGCCGGCCGCAGCGGCCGGTCGTGGATCATGTACCCGGATTCGATGACCTGAACGACGGTGCCCGCCGGCACGGATTCGTCGGGAACCTCGAACATGGCCTCGTGAACATGCGGATCAAAAGGCTGACCCTCGGAGGGGATCGGCTTGACGCCGTGCCGTTCAAGCCCGGCGAGCAGTCCCTTCTCCGTCATTTCGACTCCCGACATCAGCGCATCCAACGCCGCATCCTCTCCGCGGGCGCCGGCGTCAATGCTGTCGAGGGCACGTCGCAGGTTGTCGGCCACCGATACCACATCGCGGGCGAGATTCGTGACGGCATAGCGGCTGGCGTCCTCGCGGTCGCGGACTGCCCGGCGGCGAGTGTTCTCGACCTCGGCCATCGACCGGAGAAGCTGGTCTTTGAGGCTGGCCACCTCCGCCTCGGTCTCGGCCAAGCGGTCGAAATAGTCTCCGCCATCTGCAGCCTCGGCGTCACTCGCGTCGACACCTTCGCTGTCATTCTCCACCGGCCGGCCCTCCTGCGGCTCGGACCCATCCTCGGCGGGCGCAGGTGGCGGTGCCTGGTCCTTGCGCAGGATCGAGACCTTGTCGTCGTCGTCGTTATTGTTCTGTTCGTCGTTCTGCTGCGACATGGTTTCCTGTTCCATCCTTATCCGATCATTCGGCCAACCAAGCGGGCGGTGTAGTCGACCATGGGAATTATGCGTGCGTAGTTGATACGGGTCGGCCCGATGACTCCGATGGCGCCGACGATCTTCTCATTGCCCCCACGGAAGGGACTGACCACCAGGGAACACCCGGCAACATTGAACAGGTCATTGCTCGACCCGATGAAGATCTGGACACCTTCGGCGGTGTCGACCATGGACAGCACCCGAAGCATCGTTTCCTTGGTTTCCAGCGTCGCGAATAGCGTCCGGATATGCTCCAAGTCGCTCACGGCGTGAACGTCGTCGAGAAGATTTGTCTGTCCGCGGACAATCAGCGATCCGACATCGTCACCGCCCGCCCAGGTCGCCAGCCCCGACTCCACAACCCGTGTCGTCAGTTCATCCAGTTCGACACGATGCGCTTCCAGTTCGGCAAGGATTTCATCGCGGGCATCGTCGATGCTGCGGCCGACCAGCCGAGCGCTCAGGTAGTTGGAGGCCTCGACCAGGGTCGACGGTGCCACGCCCGGTGGCGTTTCGATGATGCGGTTTTCGACCACGCCCGTCTCGGTGACAAGGACCACGAGCGCCCGACCCGGGCTCAGATTGACCAGCTCGATATGGCGCAGCGGGCTCTCCGTTTTGGGTGCCATCACAAGTCCGGCACATCCCGAAAGCCCCGAGAGGGTCGATGACACCCGTTCGAGCAAGCCCTCGACACTTGTTCCCTCTGCGGCGCATCGGCTCTCGATATTTCGCCGTTCGTCGTCGGTCAGATCGCCAACCTCGAGAATGCCGTCGATGAACAGGCAAAGACCGGCTTCGGTCGGCAGCCGCCCCGCCGACGTGTGGGGCGCAAACAGGAGCCCGGCGTCTTCGAGGTCGGACATGGCATTGCGCACCGTCGCCGGCGAGAGCGTCACGCTCAATCGTTTGGACAACGTGCGCGAGCCTATGGGTTCGCCGGTTTCAAGGTAGGCGTCGACGACGAGGCGAAGGATTTCGCGCGATCGCTGATTCAGTTCGGAAATGGTCATGTTTCGGCTGCGGTATACCGCTCCGCTGGACCGGTGAAATTTAGTAACCGGTCCGGGAACCGTCAACGCGCAGAGCCTTTACGCCCCGACGCCGGAAGGATAGCTTGCCACGCGCCAGCCTCGGGAGACTCCCATGAGACCATCCGGCCGTGCCGCCGATGCCCTTCGTACCGTCGTCCTCGAACCCGGTGTCAGCAAGTATGCCGAGGGATCCTGCCTCGCCCGCTTCGGGGATACGCATGTCCTGTGCACGGCCACAGTCGAGCAACGAGTTCCGGGCTGGATGCGCGATTCGGGGCGCGGATGGATCACCGCCGAATACGGAATGCTGCCGCGTTCGACCACCCAGCGGACCGATCGCGAAGCGGCACGCGGCCGGCAAAGCGGGCGCACCCACGAAATTCAGCGGCTGATCGGTCGATCTCTCAGGGCGGTCACCGATCTCCAGGCCATGGGCGAATTGCAGGTCCGAGTTGATTGCGATGTCATTCAAGCCGATGGCGGCACCCGCACGGCCGCCACTACCGGCGCGTACGTCGCCCTCCACCTGGCATTCAACAGGCTGATCGACCTCGGCATCGTTGAGCGGGTACCGCTGGTCGACCAGGTCGCCGCCGTATCGTGCGGCCTCTACAAGGGTTCGCCCGTGCTGGATCTCGACTATGAAGAAGACAGTGCCGCCGAAGCGGACGCCAACTTCGTGCTCACCGGTTCGGGCGGGATCGTCGAAATTCAGGGGACCGCCGAGGAACGGGCCTTCGCCGAGGACCAGTTCCTTGCGCTCCTGAGTCTGGCCAGGAGCGGCGTCCAGGAGCTGTGCGCCATCCAGCGTGCGGTCGTTGAGTCCGCCTGAGCATGGCGCGAACATTCACCGGCGGGCGGTTGGTCATCGCCACCCACAATCCGGGAAAGGTCCGCGAGATCGCGGCCCTCCTTGCCCCCTACGGCGCCGAAGCGGTTTCGGCCGGCAACCTTGGCCTTGCGGAGCCCGAGGAGACGGGAAGCACCTTCGTCGAGAATGCGCGGATCAAAGCCCACGCTGCCGCACAGGCATCCGGGCTGCCCTCGCTCGCCGACGACTCGGGGCTGGCTGTCGCGGCGCTTGCCGGCGATCCCGGTATTCATTCGGCGCGTTGGGCCGGCCCAGGAAAGGATTTCGATCTCGCCATGCGAAAGGTCGAAGACGCCCTCGGGGACACCGAAGACCGCCGAGCGCAATTCGTCTGCGCGCTGACATTGGCGTGGCCCGATGGCTACGACGAGACTTTCGAGGGGCGGGTCGAGGGGCGTCTGGTCTGGCCGCCTCGCGGTGACCGGGGCTTCGGCTACGATCCCATCTTCGTCGCCGACGGGCATGCGGTGACGTTCAGCGAAATGGAGCCGGACGACAAACATGCCATCAGCCACCGCGCCGACGCGTTCCGCAAGCTGGTCGACGCCTGTTTTCCGGTATGACCATCGACGGGCGCGCGCGACTTCGAGCCGCCTTACCGACCGACGCGAACGCTCTCGCCCGCGCCCATCGTCAATGCTGGGCAGAAGCGTACAGGGATCACTTGCCCGATTCCGTCGTTGATGGCCGGAAAGCACCGGAATTCGAGGCGCTCTGGACACAGCGCACAGATTCACCGGACGAAGGTCCGGTCTGTGTCACGGAATCCGCGGACGGGTCTGTCGCCGGTTTCGCCTCGGGCGGCCGGTTGCGGGTGGACCTGCCCGGATACGACGGCGAGCTGGTGACCCTCTATGTTCTTGCGGAGTGCCAACGGCGAGGTCTAGGCACCGAGATGTTCAGGTTCATCTTCGCAGCCATGAAGGCGGCGGGATACCGCAAGTTGGTGACGCAGGTGCTTGCTTCGACGCCGGCCGGGACTTTCTATCGGCGCCTCGGCGGCACAGCGATCGAGCAGCGGGATATCGACTACCGAGGGGCTGGCGTGACCGTGACCTATTTCGCATGGCCTTTGTGCTGAGGCCGGCCGTGTCCGAAGCCGAGATTGGCCTCTACGTCCACTGGCCGTTCTGCGAATCGAAATGCCCCTATTGCGATTTCAACAGTCACGCCGCAGGTGCCGTAGGTGCCGTCGATCAGAAACGGTGGCGCCACGCCTTGCTTGCCGAACTCGGCCACTACGCTGCCGAAACCACGGACCGAACCCTCACCAGCATCTTCTTTGGTGGAGGAACGCCGTCACTCATGGACGCCGAAACGGTGGGGGCGCTGGTCGAGGCCGCGCACCGCCACTGGACCTGCGCCGACGACATCGAGATCACCCTTGAATCCAATCCATCATCCGCCGAAGCGCAACGCTTTGCCGCGTACCGCGACGCCGGCGTCAATCGGTTGTCGCTGGGCGTTCAATCGCTGAATGACGCGGCCTTGCGGTTCCTCGGTCGGGTCCACGACGCGGGGCAGGCGATGGAGGCTCTGGAACGGGCCCGGGCAGCCTTCCCGAGGGTGTCCATCGACCTCATTTATGCCCGACCGGGGCAGACCGTTGCCGAGTGGCGCGAGGAGCTGACCGAGGCCATTGCCCGCGCCGGCGAGCACGTCTCGACCTACCAGCTCACCATCGAGCCGGGGACAGCCTTTCATCGTGAAGGGGTTTGCCCTGCCGACGGGGACACAGGTGCCGATCTCTGGGACGTGACACAAGAGATCACCTCCAAAGCCGGCCTCCCTGCGTACGAAATCTCCAACCACGCGCGGCCCGGCGCCGAATGCCGCCACAACATCGCCGTCTGGCAGGGGATGGACTACATCGGTATCGGCCCCGGTGCGCGCGGTCGCTTGACCACCGGCGGCGTCACCGAAACGACCCGGCAAACACGGATGCCGGACAAATGGCTGGCGGCGGTCGTGGCGGCAGGCCATGCCACCATCGAGCGGACATCGCTCGACGTGGCGGAACGGGCCGAGGAACTGCTAATGCTGGGCTTGCGGCTCACCGACGGAATCGACCGCGAGCGCTTCCTTACTCGATCGGCTGTCGCCATCGAGGACATCGTGGACCCGGACGGCTTCGCCAGAATGATCGACGGCGGATTCATCGAGGATGACGGGAAACGTGTACGCGCCACCGCCGACGGGCGTCCCCGCCTCGACGCGGTGCTTCGGCAGCTACTGATCTAGCGAATCGCCCCGGCCTCAAATGTCCGCGGTGCCTCGCTGATCACGTCGGCGATCCCACGGGTCACCTGGAGGACCGCCAACCCGCGTTCGGCGACACCATCGGGCCGGAAGCGGAAGATCCCATCGCGGCCGGCGAAACCGCTCGGATTGGCGATCGCGTCGTCACTGAAATCCGGACCGTCCGCACCCCGGGCCAGAACCGCCGCCAACGCCGTGGCGTCGTATGCCAGGGTCGCCAGCCGTGGCGGCGCCTGACTGTACGCGCGGGAATATTCTCGGACGAATACATCCCGGTCGGCGGGTGGCGGGGCGGCGAACCAACCGCCGACCAAGGCCGGCTCCGCCCCCAATCCCGGTTCGTCCCACTGTCCGGTCCCGAGCATCCGCACCCGCGCCGGATCGATATCATAGAACGGCAAATGGGCCGCGATCGCCTGCAACCGCTCTCCCCCGTCCGCCAGCAACAGCGCCTCGAACGGGAGACCGCCGAGGGTCTCGAGGGCTTCCATCCGCGCCAACGCCCGCCGCGCGATCTCGTCGCCCCGCGCCTCCAGCTCCGCCCTTTGGGCGATCAGGTTCTGGCGACGGTCTTCGTAATTGGCGAACTGCCGAACGACACTTGCGAAGTCCTCGGTCCAGGGATCGTAAAACCGCACCTGCGCCACAATCCCGGCGGAGATCGCGACCGACGTGTGCAAGGCGTCGACCACCGTCCGGCCGTAGGGATTGTCGGGAACCAGCGCGGCAAACCGCACCACGCCGCGGGCGCGGGCGTACCGCACGACGCGGTCGACTTCCGCCTCGGGGACGAACCCCATGATGTAGACGCCGTTTCCGGCCACCGATTGATCGCTGGAGAAGGCGACAATCGGAACGTTGGCGGCCCGTCCCGCGGGAGCAACCGCGCTGACTGAGGTCGACAGCAACGGTCCGAGAATCACCGATGCACCGTCGGCAATGGCGAGCGCCGCGGCGTCCGCAGCCGCGGCCGGTACACCTTGCGTGTCATACGGCAGCAACTCGAACCGCTCGTCGGCGAGATCGAAAAGGGCCAGTTGCGCCGCGTTCAACATCGCTTCGCCAAGACTGGCATCGGCCCCGCTGAGCGGCAGCAACAGGGCCACCCGCACCGAATCGGCAATCGGCGGGGGGGCCGGCCCGGGATCGGTGCCCGGCGCGTCTTCCGAGCCGGGCTTGGTCAGAAACGGGACCAGTGACGGCGTGCTCCCATTCTGCGCAACTTCTGTCGTAGCCGGGCGATCCGTGCGTATTCGGGGGCGCAGCGCCTCGCGGCGGGCAAGGGCGACCGCATCCGGCGTGACCTCGGCGACAACGGTGGTGCGGAGCGGTTCGGCTTCGGAACCTTGTCGTGGCCGCACCGGGGCCGGTCGGGTCTTCGCTGAAACAGCTGCTCCCGCTACCGGCTCATCCGACACCGCTTGCAAGGTGCCAGCGAGTTCGGAAGTATTGCAACCGGCCAAGAGCAGCGCGGCGGCGAGCCATGGGACGACAGCGAAAAACCGGGAAGCGCGCGCGATCATCGCTTGGCGATCACTCCGAAGGGGGCTCGAGACAGGCGTCTGGCGCGGAGCGTAACGAGCCCGCGAGAACGAGTAAACCTCCGCAACCACGAGGCAACACACAGACTCTATCTCCTGGGCTGTATGTCGTTGCCACACCCATCGGCCATTCCCGGGACATCACGCTGCGCGCCCTGGATACCCTGGCCGGAGCAGACGTTATCGCCTGCGAGGATACGCGGGTCACGGGCAAGCTTCTGGCCATCCACGGCATCGAAACGCCGATGACTCCCTACCACGACCACAATGCCGCACGAGCCGGGCCGGAAATGATTAAGCGCCTCAACCGTGGCGAACGCGTGGCGCTGGTATCGGATGCCGGCACGCCACTGGTTTCGGACCCCGGCTATCGGCTCGTGCGGGCCTGTATCGACGCCGGGATACCGGTGATCCCTTTGCCGGGACCGTCGGCGCCGGTCGCGGCCCTGTCCGTCTCCGGGCTGCCGACCGACCGGTTCGTGTTTGTCGGCTTCCCGCCGCCCCGGACGGCGGCCCGGCGGCGTTTCCTGGAGGAGATCGCGGCGATTCCGGCAACCCTGGTGATCATGGAGTCTCCAAAACGGTTGGCCGCCTCCCTGGTCGACATGGCGGACGTGTTGGGTGCGCGCGAAGCCGTCATCGCCCGAGAACTCACGAAGATGTTCGAAGAGGTCAAGCGCGGACCCCTGGACGTTCTCGCGAACGCCTATCGGGACGCTGGTCCCGCGAAGGGCGAGATCACGGTTGTCGTTGCCCCACCCGAACCAGGTGACAACACCGATCCCAACGCGGTCGACGAGCTTCTCGCCGCCGCGATGGCGACCATGTCCGTCCGCGATGCCGTCGATACGGTTGCCGCGGAGACCCGGGTCGCCCGAAACCTGGTGTATTCCCGCGCGCTCGCCCTCAGGCAAGAACCGGAATGACGGCCGAGGTCTCCAGCGGTCGGCGCCGGCGAGCCTGGCGGTTTGGCCGCGTTGCCGAGGCGGTTTGCGCAGGCATGCTGCGACTCAAGGGGTATCGCATTCTTGCTCGCGACGTGCGGACGCCGGTCGGCGAGATCGACATCGTCGCCCGCCGGGGCCCGGTGCTTGCATTTGTCGAGGTCAAGGCCCGCCGCTCGGCCGCGGAAACAGACGTCGTCGGGGTCCGCCAGCAGAAACGAATCGTCCGCGCGGCCGAGGCATTTCTGAGCCGCCATCCGACGCTGACAGACCTCGACGTCCGCTTTGACATCATGCTTGCCAACCCGTGGGCCTTGCCGACGCACGTGACGGACGCATGGCGGGCCGACGAACAGTGATCCAGGGCTTTCGGCGCCGCCGGCCCGCCACTAGAATGAGGCGAATCGACGGAGCGAAAGTCTCGGAGATGGTCTCAAGCCACCCGCCCCTGTTCTCACGGATGCTGGTCGTTGCCGCAGTCACATTGATGCTTGGCGGTTGCGTCGGCGTCGCCGTCGGAGCGGGCGCGACCGTTGGCGCCGCGGCCTACCAGGAACGGGGCGTGGACGGCGTCGCCCGCGATCTCAAGATCACCGCCGATGTCCGCGAGCGTCTGTTCCGCTTCGATCACGAACTTGCCGCGGCAATCGGACTGGAGGTGTACGAAGGCCGGGTATTGGTTACGGGGACCGTCGACGAGGAAAAGGATCGTGCCGACGCTGTTCGCCTCGCTTGGCAGGCACCCGGCGTCAAGGAAGTAATCAACGAGGTTCAGGTGGTCGATGCCGATCTTGTCGATCTGACCCGCGATACCTGGATCACGACGAAACTCGAGGCCCGGATCACCTTCGACAAGCACGTCAGTGCGGTGAACTACTCCGTCGAGACGGTGAACCGCACCATTTACCTGATCGGTATCGCCCAAAACCAAGAGGAACTCGACCGAGTCATCGCCCACGCGCGGGACATCGAAAAGGTACGCCACGTCATCAGCCACGTGCGCGTGAAAACCTCGCCATGACCACGGACTACGATGCCCGGGCGGTGCTGGCGCGTCTCGGAACCGCCGAAGACGATTTCGACATTGTCGAAGCCGCGCTGGCGTTTGCGGCCCTGGAACGCCCCGGGGTCGGCGTCGAGCCCTACCTGCGCCATCTGGCGAGACTGTGCGAAGACGTCGCGGCTTACGCCGGGGCGTCGCCGGACCTTCCGTTGCAGGAGGACGCCCTGCGCCAGGTGCTCTGCCGGCGCTATGGCTATGGCCCGGTCGATGACGAGGACAGCGGGGATGCGGACGACGACGGCTCCAACCTGATGCACGTCATCGACAAGCGCGGAGGACGGCCGGTCGCGCTGGGCATCATTTTTCTGCACGCCGCTCGTTCGCAGGGCTGGCAGATGGATGCCCTGGACTTCACTCCGCGGTTCGTCGTCAGGCTCGAGCACGGAGGGCACCGGATCATTCTCGATCCGAGCGCCGGCGGTCTGAGGGTGTCCCCGGCCGACCTGCGAGCCTACGTCAAGGCGACGATGGGGAATGACGCCGAGCTCACGCCGGAAAAGTACCGGGCGATGTCGAACCGCGAGGTCGTGCTGCGACTGGCCAATCGGACCAAGGTCGGTCAGCTTCGCGCCGAGCGTCTCGACGCGGCTTTGGCCACCGTCGAGGCCATGCTGCTGATCGCACCGGATGTCGCGGCGCTCTGGCGCGAGGCCGGACTTCTACACGCCCGCCTCGACAATGTCCGGGATGCCGTTGCGGCGCTCGAACAGTATCTCAGCCGCACTCCGGCGAACACCGTGCGCTATCGCACGTCGGTGCTGCTGCAGGAACTGCGCGGCCGCTTGAACTGAGCGAACCAGGATTCGGTGCCGTGGGCCTCAACGTTGCCATCCAGATGGACCCGATCGAAGGCGTCGATATCGAAGCCGACTCGACGTTCGCGTTGGCCCTCGAGGCACAGCGCCGCGGCCACGCCCTCATCCACTACTTGCCGCAAGACCTCACCTTTCATCACGGCCGGGTTCTGGCCCGGGCAAGACCGCTTGAGGTGCGCCGCGTGCAGGGCGACCACTACACCCTCGGTGCTTTCGAAGTCGTCGACCTGTCGGAGCTCGACATCGTGCTCATGCGCCAGGATCCGCCGTTCGACATGGCCTACATCACGGCCACCCACCTGTTGCAGCACATCCACCCGGCGACCTACGTGTTCAATGACCCGGTCGAGGTGCGCAACGCGCCGGAGAAGCTGTTCGTCGCCCACTTTCCGGACCTGATGCCGCCGACGCTGATCACGTCCGATCGCGACCACATCACCCAGTTCCGCGAAGAGCACGTCGACATCATCATCAAGCCGCTGTACGGCAATGGAGGGGCCGGGGTCTTTCACGTCGATCCGACGGACGACAACCTCAATGCGCTCCTGGAAATGTTCACCGAGCTCTACCGCGAACCCATCGTCGTGCAGCGGTACCTGCCCGAAGTTCGTGCCGGCGACAAACGCATCATTCTGATCGACGGAGTCGCGGCCGGTGCCATCACGCGGATCCCGAAGCAGGGAGAGGCGCGGTCGAACTTGCACGTCGGCGGGACCGCGGTGCAGACGACGTTGACACCCCGCGAGGAAGAAATCTGCAACGCGATCGGGCCGGAACTCCGCGACCGTGGGCTGGTCTTCGTCGGCATCGACGTCATCGGCGACTACCTGACCGAGATCAACGTCACGTCACCGACGGGAATCCAGGAGATCGGCCGATTTGACGGCGTCTCCTTGGAGTCGGACCTGTGGGACGCGTTCGAATCGCGCTACCACGCCAGCCGCACCTGGCCCTAAGCGCGGATCAACCGCGCCGCGTAGAACCCGTCGATGCCGCCGGCGTCGGCGAGATGGCAGGGCAGCGTGCGCAGATCCCCTGACGGTGACAGCAGATCGCCGAGGCCGTCCACTTCCGCAGGCCGGATCGGCGACCGACGCACCCGACCGGCGGCGATCAGCGGCTCGACCTGCCGTTCGCCCTCTTCCGGTTCAAGGGAACAAACGCAATAGACGAGGGGTCCACCGGGACGGATCATGTCGACCGCCGCGGCAAGCAAACGGGTTTGAATCTCCGCCATGGCCGAAACATCCCGCGGCCGCTTCAGTCGCGCGACGTCCGGGTGGCGGCGGATGGTGCCGGTCGCCGAGCACGGTGCGTCGAGCAGCACGGCATCGGATTCCGTGGGCGGTCTCCATGTCGCCGCGTCGGCGGAAACAACCTCGGACGTGAGGCCAAGGCGCGCAAGGTTCTCGGTCAACAGCTCAAGGCGGCCGGCGGATTGGTCGATGGCCACGACATCGGCGCCGGCTGCCGCGAGCTGCGCGGTCTTGCCACCGGGAGCGGCGCAAAGGTCGATGACCCGACGTCCGACCACGTCACCGAGGAGCCGTGCCGGCAGTGCCGCGCCGGCGTCCTGCACCCACCAGTCTCCGTTCGCGAATCCCGGCAACGTGGTGATCGGCCCTTTCGCATCGACCCTGACGGACCCCGTGGGCAGGAGGGTACCGCCAAGGGTATCGGCAACAGCCGATGCGTCGCTTTTTGCGGTGAGGTCGAGCGGCGGTTCCGCAAGGTGTGCCGCGGCGATTCGTCGGGCCGTCTTCTCGCCGTAAGCGGCCCGCCACGACCGCCACAGCCAGTTGGGCGTGTTCAGCCGGGGGGCATCCTGGGCGTCGGCAAGTGCGCGTCCTTCACGGGACAGCCGCCGCAGGACCGCGTTGACCAACGCCGCGTGAGGACCGTGGCCGCGGCGCCGAGCGAGCGCCACCATCGTATCGACGGCGGCATGGGCGGGGGTGCGGAGAAAGACAAGCTGCGTCGCGCCAAGACGGAGGACATCGCGAACTTCTGCCGCTTTTGCCGGCAGCGGACGGGCGAGGCAATGATCGATCAGGACATCAACCTGACCAAGCCGACGCAGCGTGGTCGCCACCATAGTGCGGGCGAAGGCACGGTCACGAGGCGCCAGACGCCCGAAGTCCCCATGGTCCGCGAGGGCATCATCCAAGGATCTGCGTCGCCCGAGGATGGACCGGAGAACATCGAGGGCGACGGCACGGGGCATCGATACGTCGTCAGCCCCACGGTCCGGAGGACCGGACCGCACCAGCCATATCCCGCAGGCGGCGCACCCGGTCAGTGGTAGACGGATGGCTGGAAAACAGCCCGTCAACGGCCCGAGCATGCAATGGATTGATGATGAACAAATGCGCCGTCGCCGGATTGTCCTCGGCGAGCTGATTGTCGATCCGCCGTGCGCCGGCCTCCAGCTTCTCCAGCGCCGAGGCGAGCCAGAGGGGCTGACCGCAAATTTCGGCACCGCCGCGGTCGGCGGCGTACTCCCGGGTTCGCGAGATGGCCATCTGCACGACCATCGCGGCCAAGGGGGCCAGGATCATCACCAGGATCGTGTCGACGAGGCCGAGGGGGTTGTTGCGGCTACCGCCGAAGAACAGCGCAAAATTCGCCAGCATGCCCAGCGCGCCGGCAATGGTTGCCGTGACGGTCATGATCAGGGTGTCCCGGTTTTTCACGTGCGCCAGTTCATGGGCCATGACCCCGGCTACCTCTTCGTGACTGAGCCGATCGAGCAATCCGGTTGTCGCAGCCACTGCGGCGTTTTGGGGATTCCGACCGGTGGCAAAGGCATTGGGTTGAGGCGTGTCGATGACATAGACGCGCGGCATCGACATGTCCGCCCGCTGGGCCAGTTGGCGGACGATACCAAAGAGCGCGGGCGCCGAGCCAGCATCGACTTCGCGCGCCCCGTACATGCGAAGAACCAGCTTGTCCGAGTTCCAATAGGCGAACGCATTCGTCGCCAGGGCGAAGACAAGCGCGATCACCATTCCCGTTTCGCCGCCGAGCAAAAATCCTGCGGCGAGGAACAAGGCCGTCAGGCCGGCAAGCAACAGACCCGTTCTCAGTGTGCTCATATCTCCCATCTCATCCCGGTCTCGCCCCGACGCAGAATCGCCGCTATTTTAGTAGGGTTGCACTGAGGACCCCGCAAGGGCGGGCATCGGCAAAGGACACGATCGTGAACGACACCAAGTCCGGCAAAGGAACCGCTCCAGAACCAGAGGAAACCGGCAGCCATACTCCGGAACCGGAAGCGGCTACCGCGACCTCACTCGATGCCGAGTTACCACCGCCCGCGCAGGCCAATGAAACCGGCGGTCCCAAGGGTCCCGAGCCCACCCGATTCGGTGACTGGGAGCGCAAGGGCCGCTGCATCGATTTCTAACCGTCTCGCCGCTTCCGCCGCCGTCCATAGCCGCTTATAGTGTCGCCGTCATGGCTCTTCTGAGTTCACGAGCAACACCGGCTTCGCAGCCTTGGCGAACGTTTCTTCGCCGTTTCGGCAGCGATCATCGCGCCTCCACGTCACCGTCGGGGTTCGTCGTGCATGTCGCAAATCTCGTTGGCGACGACGGCGCGACCTCGGCGACACAGCAGATCTTCGAAGCGTTGGAGGGCCGGCCGGGCATCTCCGTCGCACGGACCTTCGCTGCCCATGGCGGGGACGATCCGAGCGACCCCGTCGACGCCCTGGCGGCTGCGTTGCGCACGGGTCGTTGGGCGCTGCGCGACGCCGGTGCCGACGTCCTTGTTTGGGGCCGGGTCGCGGACGACGGCTCGCTTCATATCCGTGTGCTGTCCGCCTCTCAGGCACCCCGCGGCATCGTCCGCACGTTCCGATCCGTCGGCGACAACCTGATCCTGCCAAGGAAATTCAGTGTCGATCTGGCGAACGTTCTCTACGCGGTCACGCTGGCCGGCATCGATCCCGCCAGCGCCGGCGCGGCCCAGGACCTCGCCACTCTGCTGGAACCGGCCTTGGCCGAGATCGAGAGCCTGAAGGACCTCCAAGGGGAGGGCATGACTCCCTCGATCATGTTCCGTGCCCGCGCGGCTTGCGGCGTGGTTGCCGGGGCCCTCGGTCAGTTCGTCCGCGACATGGACCGGCTCGATCAAGCCGTCGCCACGCTCAGGGATGTGCGCGACGAGATGGATCGGACCGCCGACCCGCAGGTGTGGGCGATGACCAACAATGCGCTCGGTCGCGCACTGCGCATGATTGGCGCATTCCGCCAGCAGCCGGAAGCGCTCACGGAATCCCTGGCCGCCTATGCCGCCGCCCAGGAAATATACACCCGCGAGGATTTCCCGCTGCATTGGGCGATCGTCGAGAACAACCGCGCGGCGACGCTGTGGTCCGTCGGCGCACGCAGCGAGGGCCGGGCGGAACTGGAAGAAGCAATCGCCGCCTACCACAACGCGGTCCGCGTGCTGACCCGCGAGCGCTTGCCGGTGTCGTGGGCGATGGCGCAGAACAATCTCGGCGTGGCGTTGCGCACCATCGGTGAACGCGAGCCAGGGATCGCCCGGTTCCACGAAGCGGCGGCAGCGCACCAGGCGGCGCTGGAAGTCCTGCCGCGGCGCCGGTTGCCTCTGCATTGGGCAATGACCGAGGTCAACTATGCCCGTGCCATCGAGGCGCTGGCGCAGCGCGGCGAGGGCCGGCAGCACCTTGACGAGGCCGTCCACGGTTTCCGCCAGGCCCTTGAGGTTTATGACCGAGAGCAATATCCGTTCGAATGGGCGCATACCCAGGACGCACTCGGTGTCGCTCTGCTCGGCGTCGTACAGCATCTCGGCGGTGCGATGCGTCTCGATGAAGCGGTGGTAGCATTCCGCGCCGCGCTCGATGTGCTTGAACGGGACACCAGCCCGCTCGATTGGGCCCGCACCCACCTCCACCTCGGTGACGCGCTTCAGCTTCTGGCCGAACGGGAGGAAGGGACCGCGCACCTTGAGGAGTCGGTGTCCTCGTACCGCGCGGCGCTCGAGATCCTGACCCTGCGCCATCGCCCGCTCGATTGGGCCAAGACCCAGATCAGCTTGGGCAACGCCTTGGCGACCCTGGGAGGCCGCGAAGAAGGCACCCGGCACCTCGAAGAAGCCGTCGCCGCGTTTCGCTCGGCGATCGAAATCTACAGCCGCGACGAATTGCCGTTCCATTGGGCGATGGTGCAGAACAATCTCGGCACGGCGCTTTGGAACTTGGCGAAACGCGAAGAAGGCACGGCGCTGGCCCACCAGGCCGTCGCCGCCCACCGTGCCGCACTTGAGGTCTACGGCCGCGAGCAGATGCCGCTGGATTGGGCGGCGACCCAGAACAACCTGGGCAATGCCTTGCGGACACTCGGCGAGCACGAGGAAGGTACGGACAATCTGCGGGCCGCCGTCGAGGCCTACCGCGCAGCCGCCGACGTGCGCACGCGCGACCGGTTCCCGCTGGCCTGGGCGATGATCCAGAACAACATCGGCAATGCGCTGCAGACCTGGGGTGAACGCGAGGACGATACCGCGCGCCTGGAGCAAGCGGTCAACGCCTACCGCACGGCGCTGGAAGTGCGTTCGCGCGACCGGCTGCCCCTGCACTGGGCGCTGACCCAGAGCAATCTGGGCGCGACCCTGTGGACCCTCGGAGAACGGCAAAAACGGTCATCGCGGTTGCAGGAGTCGCTCGCCGCCTACAAGACGGCGCTCGACATCTTCGTTCGTGCTGGCGCCGACTATCACGCCGGCGTCGCCCGGCGGAACATCAAGCGCATCGAGCAGATGCTCTCCAACCGCGTCGGTGAATGGGCCTCGGCCTGAACGCTGCTCCCGACGGAAATCCCCCTACCGACGAAGCCGGGCCACGGCCGCAGGGCGCCAACCTTCGGCTCAAATTCATTACCGACCGCGTTGTCGCAGGAGCTCTGCTGATCGCGGCCGCGCCGTTGTTCGTTGTCATCACCGTTGCAATGCTCATTGAGGGCATGGTGTCGCCATCGGCGCGGGGACCGCTCTTCGTCGCCGACCCGCGTATCACCGAGGGCCGGCCATTCCGAATGTGGAAGTTCCGGGCCTTCCGCACCGACGGTGGTGATGCGGCGGCGACTTCGGGTGTTTCCATAGACGCCTCGGTCCCGACAACGGTGGGACGCCTGCTGCGCAAACTCTATCTCGACGAACTTCCGCAGCTCGCCAACATCCTGGCGGGCGACATGAGTTTGGTCGGTCCGCGGCCGGTGCCCGAGGACATGTACCGGCGCACCCTCGAACGGGGCTACGAGGCCAAACGGATCCTGCGAGCCGGACTCTGCGGGCCGGTGCAGGCGTTGAAAGGTCGTTGGCGCGAGATCGGGACGTACCTCGATGCCGACGAAGTGCTTGTCGAGGAGTACAAGAAACGGTCCGCGTTCGGCGTTCTGGCCCTGGACGCGGTGATCGTGTGGCGGACGTTCCGCAAGGTTCTCGACGCCGACGGCCTCGACAGTCCTTACGGCTGATCCGCCGTTCGCTTGTCCATTACGCCAAGACCAATCAGCGCACGATCATGGATACGTGCCAGGAGGAGCTGCGCCGTGACGGCGCCGATCAACGCCAGGAACATGTCCCATTGGGTATCCCAAACATCGCCTTGGGTCCCCAGGAACTCCTCCGCCCCGGTGCCCAATGCCACCGCCGCCCACCACTCGATCATCTCGTAGAAGGCGCTGAACGCCAGACACACGGCGGCGCAGAGGAAGAACACCATGCCACCGGGCTTGAGCGGCGTCGTGCGCAAGAGGATCTCGCGGGCGAGGATCGCCGGGATGAAACCCTGGGCGAAATGGCCGATGCGGTCGTAGGGATTGCGCGCCAGATCGAAGACGTCCTGGATCCAAAAGCCCAGCGGCACCTTCGCGTACGTGTAATGTCCGCCAAGGATCTATTCTGTTGAAAATCCGGGTTTTCTCCGGGGACAGGCGTCTTGGCCGTCGGGAGCACTCGGAGATTGTCGAGCGCCTCAGGCGGTGGCCGGTGCTGGGATCGGGATCAGTTTGGCGAGGTTGCGGAGGTTTTGGGCGGTGGCGGCGAGGAGGAACTCGTCGCGGGCGCCGTAGGGTCCTCGTAATCGCAATCGGTCGAGACGCAGGATGCGCTTGAGGTGGGCGAACAGCATCTCGATCTTTTTGC
>Ga0209568_1000020_pt1 | contig 56206 bp, 49 predicted proteins | sample WorMetOlspDAHAB2_FD_187406 | JGI IMG/M metagenome (GOLD analysis project Ga0209568, IMG submission 187406) | Marine gutless worms symbiont microbial communities from Max Planck institute for Marine Microbiology, Germany - Olavius sp. DAHAB.2... ...
CCACATCTCCACAGGCGCCACAACACCAACCAGGAGGTCATATCAAAAGGAATCTGGCGGCATGATCAGTGAGCGGAGTACACCTTAACCAAGCCGCCGAGCTGTCCAACGAAGTGGGACCACCTCAGTCCGCCGACGGGTGAAGGAGATCTTTCCCGGCGTCTACGACTTCACGGAAGGCCGATATGCCGCGGACGACGACCTGTTCTACAAGACCGACCCGCTGCACTACCTGCCGGCCGTTGGCCGGCGGTTCATCGGCGACATCCTTGCCGATCACGGTTGCCGGCCGGCGCCCGGTTTCGCCGCCCGTCCAACGAAGGAGGCCGCGAAGTAGTCGGCGCCGAACCGGTTGACGAGCAATGACATGGCGTGTCCGCGGGACACGCCATTTTTTTTTGCCGGAACGAGGCACCCCGGTGTATACGCCGGAGATGACCGGGCTCGTCGTCATCTTCGCCGCCGTCGCGGCCGCCGTGTTCGCCACCACGGGCTTATTGCTGCGTCAGTTGCGCCGCCGCGCCATTCTCGACCATCCCAACGAGCGCAGCAGTCACAGCCTGCCCACCCCGCGCGGCGGCGGGCTCGCCGTCGTTCCGATCGTCGTGATTGCGTGGATCGGCATCGGAGCCACCGGAGACGCGGCGCCATCCGCGTTCGTCGTCGCGGCACTGGCGCTTGCCCTCGCCGTGGTGTTCTGGATCGACGACCTTCGGGACCTGCCGGTGGCCTTGCGTCTTGCGGTGCAAATAGCCGCCATTACCGTCGTCTTCGCCGCCGCGCCGGCGGACAGAGCCTATCTGTCGGCGGCGCTGCCTTCGGCGGTCGACATGGTCATCGCCGGCGTTCTGTGGCTGTGGTTCGTCAACCTGTTCAACTTCATGGACGGCATCGATGGTCTCGCCGGCAGCGAAACCGCCTCCATCGGCATTGGCGTCGCCGCCGTCGTGATGATCGCCGGCGGCGCCGGGGATCTGCCCGCCCTCGGTATCGCGCTTGCCGCGGCAGCGCTGGGTTTCCTGGCATGGAACTGGCAGCCGGCGAAGGTCTTCCTGGGCGATGTCGGCAGCGTGCCCCTCGGCTTCGTGACCGGCTGGCTGCTCCTGGAACTCGCCGCCCGCGGCCACGCGGTGGCAGCGCTGATTCTGCCGCTCTACTATCTCGCCGACGCGACCCTGACCTTGGTACGCCGCGCCGCGCGGGGGGAACGTGTGTGGCAGGCGCACCGCGAGCATTTCTATCAGCGGGCCGTGCGAAGGGGTCTCGGCCATGCCGCGGTCGTCCGCTATGTCCTGGCGGTCAACGTGGTCCTCGTCGGGCTTGCCGTGGTGGCCGTGGCGGGAAGACCTTGGGTCGCCGTCGCCGGGGCCGTTACGGCGGTGGGAACGCTGCTGTTCTTTCTCGGGCGGTCGGGGAGTGGCGCGCCGGAATGAACATCCTTTTCCTCACCGAGAACTTCCCTCCCGAAACCAATGCCGCGGCAACACGCGTGTTCGAGCGCGCGTGCTATTGGGTGCGATGGGGGCATACCGTCACCGTGGTCACCTGCGCACCGAACTTCCCGCGCGGCGCGCTGTTCGAGGGCTACGAGAACCGCTGGCACCAGACCGAAACGATGGCCGGCATCCGCGTCGTCCGGGTCAAGACGTTCATTGCCCCCAATCGCGGCGTCGTTCGTCGGTCTCTCGATTTCCTTAGCTTCGGGATCAACGGGTTGATCGCGGCGTTGTTTGAGGCCCGCCCGGATGTGGTTGCCGCGACATCGCCACAGTTCTTTGCCGCCGTCGCGGGATACGGGACAGGCGCCTTGCGGCGGGTGCCGTTCGTGTTCGAGCTCGGCGATCTGTGGCCGGCGTCCATCGCCGCGGTCGGTGCGGTGCGAAACAGCTTGCCGTTGAGGGTTCTGGAAGCTGTCGAACTGTATCTCTACCGTCGTTCGGCCGCGGTCGTCGCCTTGACCGGCGCATTCAAGGACAATCTTGTCAGTCGCGGCATACCGGCCGAAAAGATCGCCGTGGTGATGAACGGTGTCGATCTCTCCCGATACGGGCCGCGGCCGCGCGACGAGGCGTTGGCCGAGAAGTGGGGGCTCGGCGGCAAGTTCGTCGTCGGCTACGTCGGTACCCATGGAATGGCGCATGCGCTGGGCAACGTCCTCGACGCGGCCGATCGGCTGCGCGGCGAGCCGGATATCCGCTTCCTGCTGGTCGGCGCCGGAGCCGAGCGCGACGCGCTGATTGCCGACGCAACCCGCCGCGGGCTCGACAACGTCGTCTTTCAAGGTCTCCAGCCGAAGGAGATGATGCCGGCGGTGTGGAGCCTCTGCGACGTCGCCCTTGTGCACCTCAAGGACTCGCCGGTGTTCGCCGGCGTGCTGCCGTCGAAGATCTTCGAGGCCATGGGCATGGGGTTGCCGGTGCTGTTGGCCGCGCCGAACGGCGAGGCGAGCCGCGTCGTTCTTGGTGACGGTTCCGGTCTTCACGTCCACGCCGAGGATCCGCAGGCGCTGGCGGACGCGGTCAGGACGCTGAACGCGGACCGGAAAGAACGGGATCGACTCGCCACAGCCAGTCTGGCCGCCGCGCCGGGGCACAGCCGAGAAGCGCAGGCTCGGGACATGCTCACGGTCCTGGAAATGGCCGCTGTCGGTGACGGCCATCGAGCCGGTGCCGGGGTACCGGTGCCGGGCCGATGAGCCGAATTTTGGTCACCGGTGCCAACGGATTCGTCGGACGGGCGCTGTGCCCGGCCCTCGTTTCGGCCGGCCACGACGCGGTTGGGGCGGTACGCAACGCCGGATCGTGGGAGGGCGCTGATGGAATCGATACCCGTGTCATCGGCGACATCGGTCCCGACACCGATTGGACGGGCGCTCTGGAGGGCGTCGACGTCGTCGTCCATCTCGCCGCCCGGGTCCACGTGATGAACGAGCATCTTCGGGACCCGGAGGCCGAATACATGCATGTCAACGCCGCCGGCACCCGGCGGTTGGCCGACACCGCGGCGCAGACGGGAGTCCGCCGGATGGTGCTGATGAGTACGATCAAAGTGCTCGGCGACGACACGCCGACCGGGCGCCCCTTTACCGAGATGGACCCGCCGGCGCCGACCGACGCCTACGCGAAATCGAAACTGCGGGCGGAAGGCGCGCTGCTCGAAATCGCCGCCGCCAGCGGACTTGAAGCGGTCGTTTTGCGGCCACCGCTGGTCTACGGTCCAGGGGTCGGCGGCAACATGCTGGACCTGCTCCGTCTCGTCGACCGCGCCCCGCCGCTGCCCCTCGGGGCCATCGGAAACGCCCGCAGTCTTGTCTCGGTCGGCAACCTGGCAGACGCGGTGATTCGCTGTTTGGACGCCCCGGCGACCGCCGGTTCCACCTTTCTCGTCCGCGACGGCGACGACCTGTCCACTCCCCAGTTGATTCGCATGCTCGCCGGCGCCCTGGGCCGCCCCGCGCGCCTGGTGCCCGTTCCCGTTCCCTTGCTTGCACTTGGCGCAGGAATCATCGGCCGAAAGGCAGCCGTGTCGCGGCTCGCCGGTTCATTGCGGGTCGATGACGGGCTGATCCGCCGGCAACTGGGCTGGACCCCGCCCCAGACCGTAGTACAAGGGATCGCGGACACGGCGGCTTGGTATGCCGCCCACCGGGACCGTATCGGATGACCGGATGTCGCGTCTGACTCTGTTCAAGATTTCCACGCGCGGGCAGATTGCCTTTGCCCATGACATCGTCATGGCGGCGGTGGCGTTTCTGGTCTCCCTGTTTCTCCGCCTCGGCGATCAGTGGCTCACCTACTTTCCGACCACAACACTGGTTCTGGCCACGGCGGCCTTTGCCGGGATCGCCGCGGCATCGTTCCTGCTGAACGGTCTTTACCGCGGCGTTTGGCGGTATGCCTCGCTGAACGACATGCTGGCCATCGCCCGCGCGGCAACGGTGACGATCCTCGTGTTCATCCTGGTGATGTTCCTGTGGACCCGTCTCGAAGCCATGCCGCGGTCGGTGCCGTTCATCAACTGGTTCGTTCTCGCCGCACTGCTCGGCGGACCCTGGTTTCTGTATCGTGCGTTCAAGGACCGCCGGCTCGACTTCAAGCTCGAGTCGCAAGCCGAACGACGAGTGCCGGTGCTGCTGGTCGGCGCCAGTGATGGGGCCGAGCTGTTCCTCCGCGCCCTCCGGCGCGGACCGCAGCGGACCTACCGCGTGCTCGGCATTCTCGCCGAGAAACGGAAGCGCGTGGGCCATCGGATTCACGACGTGCCGGTGATCGGCACCGTTGCCGATTTCGTTTCCGCCGTCGAACGGTTCTCCGGCGACGACCGGCCGCAGCGGGTCATTCTGACCAAGGACACCATGGATGGCGCCAAGGTCCGGACCCTGCTGGACGAAGCCACCCGGCTGGGCATGACCCTCGCCCGCGTGCCCCGGCTCACCGATTTCAAGAGCGGTATCGACGACCCCATGCAGGTTCGGCCCGTGGCGCTCGAAGACCTGCTCGGCCGCCCGCGGACGCCGCTGGACCGGGACGCCATGCGTGCGATGGTCGAGGGACGGCGCGTGGTGATCACCGGTGCCGGCGGCAGCATCGGCGCTGAGCTGGTGCGGCAGGTATCGGAATTCGGACCCGCCGAGCTGGTGCTGCTCGATGCATCCGAGTTCAATCTCTACACGATCGATCAGGAGGTCCGGGAACGTCATCCCGAGCTGACGGCGCCTGCCGTGCTCGCCGATGTCCGTGACCGCGACCGCATCGCCCGCCTTTTTTCCCAGTACCGCCCCGAAGTCGTGTTCCACGCGGCGGCCCTCAAACACGTACCCTTGGTCGAGGCCAATCCGCTGGAAGGCATGGCGACCAACGTCCTCGGGACCGTCAATGTCGCCGATGCGTGCGTCTCCGCCGGCGCGGCAGCGATGATGCTGATCTCGACCAACAAGGCGGTCAACCCGACGAGCGTGATGGGCGCGACCAAGCGCTTCGCCGAACTGTATTGCCAGGCCATGGATGTGCGCCGCGGCGGGAGCGACGGGACGCGGTTTCTCACCGTGCGTTTCGGCAACGTCTTGGGATCGACTGGATCGGTGGTGCCCCTGTTCCAGAGGCAGATCGCCCGCGGCGGTCCGGTGACCGTGACCGATCCGGAGATGCGGCGCTATTTCATGACCATTCACGAAGCCGTTGAACTGGTTCTCCAGGCATCGGCGCTTAGTCTCCGCGATCCGAACAATGCCGGAAAGATCTTCGTCCTCGACATGGGCGATCCGGTGAAGATCGTCGACCTAGCCCGACAGATGATCCGTCTGGCCGGGCTCGAACCCGATGAGGACATCGAGATCACCTATACGGGCATGCGGCCCGGCGAGAAGCTCTACGAGGAAACCATCCACGGCGGCGAGGCGACGGTGCCCACCGAATGCGCCGGGATCCTTTTGGCGGCACCGCGCTCCGGCGATCTCCGGGAGCTCGGCCGTGCCATCAAATCCGTCGTCAAAGCGATCTCTGCCTCCGACCGCGCCTCGGCGGTGGCGGTGCTTCGCCGCATGGTGCCCGAATACGATCCCACCGGTGAGGCGCCACCCCGCGCCGCTGCCGGCTAGCTGCCAACGTCATCGCGTAAATCCATTCCCGGGGGGGATTCCAACGTCATGTCACTGCCCATCCACCGTGCCCTCATCTCCGTTTCCGACAAGAACGGCCTGGTCGCCTTTGGCCGCTTCCTCGCCGAGCGCGGTGTCGAGATCCTGTCCACCGGCGGCACCGCCACGGCGCTCGCCAATGCCGACATTCCGGTCATCGAGGTCTCCGAGCACACCGGGTTTTCCGAAATCATGGACGGGCGGGTGAAGACCCTGCAGCCGAAGATCCACGGCGGCCTTCTGGCGGTGAGGGGCAATGCCGAGCACGAACGGGCCATGGCCGACCATGGCATCGCGCCGATCGATCTTCTGGTCGTCAATCTCTACCCCTTCGAATCGACGGTCGCCGGCGGCGCGGGTTACGACGACTGCGTCGAGAACATCGACATCGGCGGACCGGCGCTGGTCCGCGCCGCGGCCAAGAACCATGCCTTCGTCACTGTGGTCGTCGACCCGGCGGACTACGGCCGCGTCATCGACGAAATGACCGTCAACGATGGCGCCACGTCGGAAGGTTTCCGGCGCGAGCTCGCAGCCACCGCGTACGGCCGGACGGCCGCCTACGATGCCGCCATCGCCGGCTGGTTCGACAGAGTCCTGGAGCGTCCGTTCCCGCCGCGCCTGGCCTTCGCCGGCACCCTCAAGCAGACCATGCGCTACGGCGAGAACCCCCATCAGGCGGCGGCGTTCTACGTTTCCGGCGAGGGACGGCCCGGGGTGGCGACGGCGACCCAACTTCAGGGCAAGGAGTTGAGCTTCAACAACCTCAACGACACGGACGCTGCCTTCGAGCTGGTTGCCGAGTTCGGTCCCCCCGCTGTGGCGATCATCAAGCATGCCAACCCGTGCGGCGTCGCCGTCGCCGACTCTTTGAAGGAGGCCTACGTCAAGGCGCTCGCCTGCGACCCGGTCAGCGCCTTCGGCGGCATCGTCGCCCTGAACCGGATGCTCGATGCCGAGACGGCCGAGGAGATCGCCAAGCTGTTCGTCGAAGTGATCATCGCGCCGGAGATCGACGGCGCTGCCCTAGATATCCTGAAGACCAAGAAGAACCTGCGCGTGCTTTCCGCCGGTGCGGTTCCCGACCCCGCATCGACCGGCATGACGCTGCGCTCACTTTCGGGCGGCTATCTCCTGCAGGGCCGGGACGACGCTGTGACGTCGGGCGAGCTGCGGGTCGTCACCAAACGGGCGCCGACCAATGCGGAGATGGCCGATCTGGAATTCGCCTTCCAGGTCTGCAAGCACGTCAAATCGAACGCCATCGTCTACGTCAAGGACGGCGCCACCGTCGGCGTCGGCGCCGGACAAATGAGCCGCGTCGATTCGGCCCGCATCGCCGCGTGGAAATCAGCCGAGGCGTCCGAGGCCGCGGGCTTAACAGAACCATCGACGCAGGGTTCGGTGGTCGCTTCCGACGCCTTTTTTCCGTTCGCCGACGGGCTGCTCGCCGCCGCCGAGGCCGGGGCCACGGCGGTGATCCAGCCGGGGGGCTCGGTGCGCGACGACGAGGTCATCGCGACAGCCGACGAACGCGGCCTCGCCATGGTGTTCACCGGCATGCGCCACTTTCGCCACTGACCTCGACCGGGACAAGGGAGCAGCCGCCATGGACATGGATATCCGCATCGAGACGCTGGAACCGGTGGATGGCGTCGCCGTGCTCCGCACCGGGCCCTACCGTGAGTCCGCTCCCGAAGCTTGGGCAGCATTGTGGACCTGGATCGGTGAGCAGGGTCACGGCGAGCGGGTCCGCCGGGCTATCGGTTACGGCATCGACGACCCGGCTAAAACCCCGGCTACGAACCTACGCTACGAGGCGTGCATCGACCTCGGCGGAGATGTTGACGGTGATGATGACTCCGGGATCGCGCGGCGCAGGCTGGCCGGCGGCCGCCATGCGGTCTACACCTTGCTTGGACCTTACCGGCAGATCGGCGAGGCCTTCGTGCGGATGCACCAGCGGGTGGCATCGGAACCCGGCATGGACGTGGACTACACGCGGCCGTTCATCGAGCTCTACGACCTGCACGAACCGGGGACGCCGGAAAGCGACTTCGTCACCCACCTCTGCATCCCGATCAGCGGCTGATCCAAGAGCGATCAGAACTTGCGCGCGGCGACCAGGTCCTCGGGCATGTGCGCCTGGCGGATGAACTGCGCCAGGATGTGCATCAGCGACTGGTGGGTGTCCTCGATGACGCCGTAGTTGTCACCCTCGACATGTAGGTGCACCTCGGCCAGCCCGCCCGTGCGGCCGCCGGCGAAGCCGGTCAGCGCGATGACGTGGAGGCCGTTGTCGCGCGCCCACGTGGCGGCACGGACGACGTTCTCCGAGTCCCCGGATGCACTGACGGTGACCAGCACGTCGCCGGGACGGCCGAACGATTGGAGCTGATAGACGAACACGTCTTCGTACGCCGCATCGTTGGCGATCGCCGTCATCATCGGCACATTGGCGCTGAGGCTGACGACCCGGGCCGTCAGCGGGGTATCGGTCTGCACCAGCTTGCTGTGATCGCAGACGAAGATGTTGGCGATCGCCGCCGAGCCGCCGTTGCCGCAAACGTAAACCGTCGCACCCTGGCTGTAAGCGGCATCGAGGATCGCCGCTGCTTGCGCCAGCGCGCCACGATCGACCGATGCCGCCGCGGCCGTCAGCTTCTCGAAGTAGGCGTCGGCAAACGAACCGGCATCGGAGAACGGATGGTCGGGAAAGGTCATGGGCGGGAGTTTCGCCGATGTGGCGTCCGGCTTCAACGGCCCGGGTCGCGAAGCGGCATCAGCAGGACAAGGCCGACGACGAAGAACACCAGGATGGTCGCCATGCCGGCCCGCTGGCTGTCGGCGGCCTGGGTGACCGCGGCGAACAGCGCCGGTCCGACGAACGCTGTCGCCTTACCGGAAAAGGCGTAGAGACCGAACATCTCGGCCCGAAGCTCGGGCGGGGCGAGGTGGGCCATCATCGACCGGCTCGCCGCCTGCGCCGGACCGAAGAACAGCCCCAGCAGCAGCGCCAGGACCCAGAACACGGTCTGCGATTCGATGAGCAGCAGAACGCCGCCAATGACGGTGAGCGCGGAGACCGAGATGACGATGGTCCGTTTGGGACCGATCCAGTCGTCGATCCAGGCAAACGCCATCGCGCCGCTACCCGCGGTCACGTTGATGGCGATGCCGAAGACGAGGACGTCGATCTCGTCCATGCCGAAGGTCACCGCGGCGTAGATGCCGCCGACCGCGAACAGGGTGTTGAGCCCGTCGGTGTAGATCATTCGCGCCAGCAGATAGCGGGCGACGGCGCCGTACTCGCGAACCCGTCGGATCGTCTGCACGAGGGTGGCGAGGCCGCGGCGAATGGCGGCGCCCATGCCGAGCCCCGTCGCCGGCACGTCTGGCGTCCACAAGAAGAACGGCAGCGAGAACACCGCGAACCAAATGGCGACGAGAGGCGCCGTGGCGCGCACATGCTCGGACGATCCCTTGTCGAGTCCGAACGGCGCCGTCTCCGGCATCACCAGCACGACCAAGGCGATGACAAGGCACGTCAGGCCGCCGAAGTATCCGAGGCCCCATCCCCAGCCCGATAGCCGGCCAATTCGGGATTCGGGCACGAGCGACGGCAACATGGCGTTGTAGAACACCATCGCCGTTTCGAACCCGACGTTTGCCACGGCCACCAGCAGCAGCGTCAGCACGATGGCGTCCGGTTCCGGACGGGCAAACCACAGGAACGCGGTGGTCACGACACACAAGGCCGAGAACACGAAAACCCAGGGCTTTCGCCGTCCGGCATGATCGGCGATTGCGCCGGCGATCGGCCCGATCAAGGCGATGGCGAGGCCGGAGGCACTGAGCGCGTAGCCCCACTGGGCGGTGCCGCTGATCGCATCCGCGGCGATGGCCTTGGTGAAGTAGGCGGCGAAGACGAAGGTGGTGACGACCGTCGGAAACCCGGAATTGGCCCAGTCGTAGAGGCACCAAGAAAACAAGGCCCGAGGCCCCGGCCGCTCTACCGGTCGTTCGGAATCCGACATGTTGGCTAGACTAACCTTGCGCGAGGGTGCGCAGTTGCCGGCTGGCGACGGTCAGCATGGAGAAGTCCATCGACGTCGCCGATTGCAGTTCGCCGACCAGCGAACGGGCCCGCTCGACCGCCGCCCGGTTGGCGTCGGTCCAGGTTTCGATGGCGCCGTCGTCAGGCCGGCCGGCGGTGTCGAGCACGCGGAGCGCGACATCGCGCTGGTGGCCGTAAAACTCGTCGATCACCGCGGCGACCGCAAGTTTCTGCCAATAGTTGGTCACCGCCAGTTGCTCGGCCTGATACCGCAACCAGCCGAAGCCCAGCGTCTCGCCGATCGCAAAATAGAGCTGCGCCACGCTCTCGGCGGCGATGCCCCGATCGGCGGCGATGCGCACGATGTCGCAGGCCGAGACCATGACCAGAAGATAGGCAACGCGAAGCGCCAAGTCCTCCGGAACCCCTTCATCCTCGTACCGCTCGGCGCGGAAGCGGATGCGGCCGTTCATGTCGTCGGGGAGCACGACATCGAGCTTCTCCGCAAGCGCGGCGACGCCCGGCCCGAACGCGGCGATATTCTCGGTGATGCGGATAGGCGTGCCGCCCGAGCGCAGGAACCAAAGCGTACCACGCTCGAGAAGGCGCTGGACCTCGCGATGCAAGGTCGTCTGCACGGCGACCGGAACGATGTTATCCAGCGCCTCGATCTGCTCCCACACTTCGCGGGTCCGGAAGACGTCACGGCTGATGATGTAGGCACGGGTGATGTCCGCCGCCGGCATCCCCGTCTCCTCGCCGATCTTGGTCACAAATGTGCCACCGACACGGTTGATTAGGCTGTTGGTGATCGAGGTGGCGATGAGTTCCCGGCGCAGGCGGTGGTTGGCGATCCGGGTGGCGAACTTCTTACGCAGGTTGGAGGGGAAATAGCGGACAACGTCCTCGCCGAGGTGGCGGTCATCGGGAAGGTCCGTTTCCAGGATCTGGTCGTACAGCCACATCTTGCAGGTCGAGAACAGCACGGAGATCTCCGGCCGTGTCAACCCCTGGCGCGCAGCCGCGCGTTCGGCCAGGGCATCGTCGCTGGGCAAGGATTCGACCTCGCGGTTGAGCAGGCCCTGGCGCTCGAGCATGCGCATCAGCCGTACGTGGTTGTCCAGCACGTCAGCGGCTTCGGCTTCGATCAGGCTGATGGCCTGGGTCTGCAGGTAGTTGTCTCTCAGCACCAGGTCGCCGACCTCGTTGGTCATCTTGGCGAGCAGGGCATTGCGCTGTTTCTCGGTCATGTCGCCGTCGGCCATCACCGAATCGACGAGGATCTTGATGTTGACCTCGTGGTCGGAGCAGTCGACGCCGGCCGAGTTGTCGATGAAGTCGGTGTTGATCCGCCCGCCCGCCTGGGCGAAGGCAATTCGGCCGAACTGGGTGATACCGAGGTTTGCGCCTTCGCCGATGACCTTGCAGCGAAGCGCGGTGGCGTCGACGCGCACCGCATCGTTGGCCCGGTCGCCGGCCTGGGCGTGAGATTCATGGGTCGCTTTGACGTAGGTGCCGATCCCGCCAAACCACAGCAGATCGACCTCGGCGGTCAGCAGCGCCTGAATCAGTGCGTTCGGCGTCATCTGGTCCGCCGCGAGGCCGAAGCGGGCCTTGATCTCGGGCGTCAGGGTCACCGACTTGGCGCTGCGGTCGTAGATCTGCGCCCCCTTCGACAGAACCTGGCGTCGTAGTCGCGCCATGACGACCTCGGCAATGCGAACAGTCTCTGACGTTCCGCGAAGCTCGATTCGGCGTCCGGGTCCGGATCGACGAAGATGTGCATGTGGTTGAACGCGGCGAGCAGCTTGATGTGCGGCGACAGCAACATGCCGTTGCCGAACACGTCCCCGGACATGTCGCCAACGCCGACGACCGTGAATTCCTGGGACTGGGTGTCGACGCCGACCTCGCGGAAGTGGCGCTTCACCGACTCCCAGGCGCCACGGGCGGTGATGCCCATGCCCTTGTGGTCGTACCCTTGGCTGCCGCCGGAGGCGAAGGCGTCGCCGAGCCAGAATCCATACTCTGCCGAGACACCGTTGGCGATATCGGAGAACGTCGCCGTGCCCTTGTCGGCGGCGACCACCAGATAGGGATCATCGCCGTCGCGGCGCACGACGTCCGTGGGCGGTACGACCTCCCTGCCGGCCAGGTTGTCGGTGATGTCGAGGAGCCCGCGCATCAGCGTTTTGTAACAGGCGACGCCCTCGGCCAAAAACGCCTCGCGGTCACTTACCGGCGGTGGGCGCTTGACGATGAAACCACCTTTGGCCCCAACCGGAACAATCACCGCGTTCTTGACCATCTGCGCCTTCATCAGGCCGAGGATCTCGGTGCGGAAGTCCTCGCGCCGATCCGACCAGCGGATACCGCCACGAGCGACCATGCCGCCACGCAAATGAACCGCCTCGGTTCTGGGCGAATAGACGAACACCTCGATCATGGGCCGCGGCAGTGGGAGGTCATCGACCTGCCGGCTGTCGATCTTGAACGACAGGTAGGGCTTCGGTTCACCGTTCTCGTCGGCCTGGAAGTAGTTGGTCCGCAATGTCGATTCGACGATGTTGACGAAGCGGCGGAGAATTCGGTCTTCGTCCGCGCTTTCGACGCCGTCAAGCTCCGTCGAGATCGCGCCGCGGATGGCGTCCGCTCGTTTGTCGGCACCTTTCGAACCGGCCGGGTCGAACAGGGTCAGGAAAAGGTCGACGATCAGCCCGGTCAGGTCGGGGTTGGCCGCAAGGGTCTGCTCCATGTAGGCCTGCGAGAACGCGAAGCCGGCCTGACGCAGGTACTTGCTGCAGGCGCGCAGGACGATGACTTCGCGATTGGCCAAGCCCGCCGCCAGCACCAGGCCATTGAAGCCGTCGCTTTCGACATCTCCCCGCCACACCCGCGAGAACACGTCGAGGAAACTGGCGCGCACGGCGGCGAGATCGATCGGCGCTTCGTTCCGAGTTTCCAGACCGAAGTCGTGGATCATCACGGTCCGGCCGCCATCGATGGCGACGCGCACCGCGTGCGGGACCTCGTCGATGACCCTGAGGCCCAGGTGTTCCAGCATCGGCAACACGTGCGACAGGTGAATCGGCTCGTCCGGCTGGAGCACTTTCAGGCGGATTTGGTGATCGGTCGAGTCGAGGCGCCGATACAGGGTGAGACCGATATCGCCGTCAACGAAGGTAGCGGCGATCTTGTCGACGTCGGCGACCGCTTCCTCGGCGTTGAACCGTTCCTCGTACCCGGGCGGGAAGGCATTGCCGAATTGACGGTACAGCCGTTGGCCCACCTCTTCGCCGTGGGCGGCGACCAGTGCGGTCTGCAGATGGTCGGACCAGGTCCGTGTCGCATCGACGATGTGGGCTTCCAGCTCTTCGGCATCGAACTCCGGAATCTCGCCCGGCTTCGTCTGAATCATCAAATGCAGGCGCGCCAGCGGTGAGTCGCCAAGCTGCGAGTAGTGCGCGGTCACTTCGCCGGCGAACGTCCGCTCCAGAAGGTCCTGGACCCGAAGCCGGAGCGCCGTTGAATACCGGTCGCGCGGGATGTAGATGAGGCACGACATGAAACGTTCGAAATCGTCGCGCCTGACGAACAGGGCAACGCGCTGGCGTTCCTGGAGCTGCAGAATGCCGAGACTGGTCTTGAACAGATGCTCATCGGAGACCTGAAACAGCTCGTCGCGCGGGAACGTCTCGACGATGTTGAACAAGGCCTTGGCGTTGTGGCTTCGCGGCGGAAAACCGGCGCGGTCCACCGCGCGGCGCAACTTCTGGCGCAGCAGCGGGATGTCACGGGGGCTACGGTTGTAGGCAACCGAAGTGAACAGCCCGACGAACATCAGTTGACCGATGACCCGGCCTTCGGCGTCGAACTTCTTGATGCCGATGGAATCCCATCGGCACCGGCCGATGCACCGTCGACGGAACGTTGGTCTTGGTCACCAGCAGGAGATCGGGCCGGGACACAAACGCCTGCACGGCGGGCGGCATCGAGGCGATGGCGCGCAACTCGTGAAAGACAGTGAAGTCGGGATCCCTGAGGACGCCGAGGCCAACATCGGCAACCACCGAGATCGTAGCATCCGATCCGCCGCCGCTGAATGCGTACTCGCGATAGCCGAGGAAGGTGAAATGATCGTCGTGGACCCACTGCAGAAACGCGCGAACCTCGTTGACATCCTCCTCGGGCAGCCACTTCGTCGCCGCGTCGAGGCCATTGACGACCTCCTGCATGCGGTCGGCCATTTGCCGCCAATCCTCCACCGCGGCGCGGACGTCGGAGAGGACGTCCTCCACGGCCTTGGCGATTTCGGGCAAAGCCGAACCGGGCTGCTGGCTGACCTCGAAATGCATGAACGATTCGCGGTTCACCTCGGCCGCCTCGGCATCCGCGTCGGCGGCAATGCCCTGCGCCTCGACCTCTGAGTCGCGGATGACCGGCACAATCGGGTGGATGGTCAGGTGGACAGCGAGATCCCGCCGGTTGAGCATCGCCGTCACGGAGTCGACGAGGAACGGCATGTCGTCGGTGACGACCTCGACGACGGTGTGTTCGGAGCGCCAGCCATGCTCGTCGAGACGTGGGTTGTAAACCCGGACGCACGGTCGCGACGAGGTGCGTTTGCGCCCCTTTTTCCAATGCGCGTAGGCCGCCCCGAACAGGGCATCCGTGGTCTCGCCGTGGACATCCTGGAGCGGAACATGGGCGAAGTAGTGGTGGATGAACGCAGTGAAATCGGCGGCCTTGTCGGCACCTAGCCGGCGCTCCGCCGTTTCGGAAACCTTGGCGATTAGTTCGGCCCGATGGGGTTCGATGAACCCGCCCATGGTGCGTCTACCGGACGTTTTCCCTGTTTATGCAAATAGGTTAGCGCAAGATTGGGTGGGGGTGAACCGCCCTCGTCACGAATGGGGATCGGACCGATCCCGGCGTTCGCCGGCGAGGCGCCCCAAAGCCCAGTCTGCCGCATCGCGAACCAGCGGCGACGCGTCGTTGAGCCGCTCGCGGACGACATCGGCGAGCGCAGATTGGTTGGAGTTTCCGATGGCCACGAGCACGTTGCGGACGAAACGGTCGCGGCCTGTGCGTTTGATCGCCGTGCCGGCGAACAGGGTGCGGAACGCCGCGTCATCGAGGACCGCGAGATCCGCGAGAGCCGGCGAGTCCAACTCGGCGCGGGCGGCAAGCGCGTCGTCCGGCCCTGCATCGGCGAACCGGTTCCACGGACAAACGGCGAGGCAGTCGTCACAGCCGTACACCCGGTTACCCATCCGCGTGCGTAAGTCCTCCGGGATCGCGCCCTTGGCCTCGATGGTCAGGTACGAGACGCACCGCAGCGGGTTGATGCGGTACGGCTCGGGCAGCGCGCCCGTCGGACAGGCCCGCAGGCACGCGTCGCAACTGCCGCAGTGGTCGGCTTCCGGCAGGTCGGGCTCCAAGTCCAAGGTCGTGAACACCTCGCCGAGGAACAGCCACGATCCGTGACGGCGCGAGACCAGGTTTGTGTGTTTTCCGGTCCAGCCAATGCCGGCCCGTTGGGCGATGGGTTTCTCCATCACCGGCGCGGTGTCGACGAAGACCTTGAGCTCGCAGGCGTACGTTTCGGCGAGCCAGCGGCCAAGCGCCTTCAGCCGCTTTTTCAGCACGTCGTGGTAGTCGCGTCCGCTCGCGTAGATGCTGATCGCGCCCCGGTCACGGCGACGGGTGACGGTCAGCGGATCGACGGCGGGCGCATAGCTGACCCCGAGCGAGACGATGGATCGAGCCTCGGGCCACAGAACCTGGGGATCGGCCCTGCGCCGCGCGGTGTCGGCCATCCACGCCATGTCGCCGTGCAGGCCGCGATCGATGAAGCTGCGAAGATTGGCGGCGTCCCTTGGCGCTTGAGCCGCCGCCGCGAAGCCGACGGCGTCGAACCCCAACCCGCGGGCGCGCGTGCGAATGGCCTCCTTGTCGGGTGCCGCGCGAGCGCTGGCTACTCGGCCAGGATCAGGAACATCGACCACACCCACCTGGCTTCCTCCTCTTCGGAGACCTCGCCGCCGCCGCTGTCATAGAGCAGCCATGCCGGTCCGCGGCCGCCGAGGCTGAGGGGCCGGCCATCCCTCGGCCCGCGCGGTTACCGTGACCTGCGGCAGCGTCGCCAGATCGGCATGGTCGAAGGTGCGGGCCCGGTCGAAGGCAATGTCGTGGTAGCCGAAGAAGGCGTCGCGAAAGCTGTCGGCGGCGCTCCGGTTGGGATGGGCGATCACTCCGGCGACGGTCAGCAGCCCCGGCCCGCCGGCTGCGCTGGCACCTGCGGGCCAACCGACGACGAGGGCCATCGCCACGAAGACGGCAGCCAGAACACGTCGTTTCATCGATCAACGTCTCCCCGAATGAGCCGCCCTATCCGGGATCGGCCAACAATCGAGCCAGCGCATCGAGAGCCATCTCGTAGCCGAAAGCCCCGAACCCGCAGACCGTCCCCACCGCCGCCTGGGCGACGTACGAGTTGTGGCGGAACGATTCCCGCCGATGAATGTTCGACAGATGCACTTCGATGACCGGGATGTCGACGGCGCGGAGCGCATCGAGGATGGCGACCGACGTATGAGTGAAGGCGCCGGCATTGAGGATCAGCCCGGCATGGTTCCCCGCGGCTTCCTGGATCCAGTCGACCAGCTCGCCCTCGTGGTTGGACTGGCGGAATGTCACCTCCAGCCCAAGCGTCTCGGCGCGGACCGCGCAGGCACGTTCGATGTCGGCCAGTGTCTGCGAGCCATAGACCGCCGGCTCGCGCGTCCCCAAGAGATTCAGGTTGGGTCCGTTCAGCACCAGGATCGATCGGCTCATCGTGCGCTTTCCTTGTGTCCCACCGTTCGCGGGAGCCTCATGCTATTCGCAGGACAGGGCCGCACACAAGGAGAAGTGCGCCGATCTCTCCTCGATCCGTGCTGATGCCGCCCACCGTTCCGTTTTGCGTGCAGCCGTCCTCTTCCAAACGCGTTTGAAATGCGGCATTGTCGTTTGATGAAGCGTCTGTTTGCCGTCGCAAACCAAGCCCTTCGCAGCGCTCACTGGGTCGGCGCGATTCTGCTTTGCATCGTTGTTGCCGGTTGTCAGAGCCGCACGCCGCTTTATCACTGGTCGAGCGCGAACCACTACGGATCTTACTCCGTAACCGGTCCACCTCCTCCAGCTTCTGCCCTCAAGCCTTACCGAAAGGTTGTTTGCGAGTATCCCGATGGTCGCCGCGACATCCGGGTTGCCGTGATGTGCGGCAAGTATGGTCGGATTGTTCGCGACGTATCGCCCGAGGATACTGCTGGCGGATCCGATGAATCGCCTTGGGTCGGGGATAGCCGGCCGCGAAAGGTCGCGCTCACGGGAACGGGATTCGCGGTATCGAGATACGGCGACTACCTGACCAACGCTCATGTGGTGGACGGTTGTTCGAGTGTCTGGGTGACGACACCGACCAAGATTTCAGCGTTTGCAGAGGTCATCGAGGTGAGCGAGGAGGTCGACCTCGCAATCGTTTCGACCGGCCTGGAACAAGACGTTGTTGCAACATTTCGAGCCGGGGAACCGGTGCGCCCAGGCGAATCTGTTTCGGTCGTCGGATTTTCGCTCGGTAGCTCACCGGCCCTGAAGGCCAACCTGACGAGAGGCACCGTTCGCGACAATGCTGGCGATCGCACCGACAACCGTTTTGTTCATATTGCTGGACCGGCTCAGCTTGCCACCAGTGGCGGGCCGGTGTTGGACAATAGCGGCAGAGTCGTCGCGGTTTCCGCCAACCGGTTGAATGCCCCCACGATCGCGTCCGTTGCGATGGACGTTCCTCAGGACGCGAGCTTGGCGCTCAAGGGGCATGTCGCGCGGCTGTTTCTGGAGACGTTCGGAATCCCCGTGGCGACATCAAAGGACGCCCCGAAACTGGACGAGACGACGATGACTTTGTTGGCCGCACAATTGCTGGTCGTCGTGGAGTGCTGGAAGTAGGGCGCTGCGCGCCCGGCCCATGGCGGCAGGGGCATATGGTTCCCAGGACCGGAGGCCTAAACCAAGAGAGGGGCGTCCCGACCGGGACGCCCCTCTCTTGGTGGGCGCACAAGGACTCGAACCTTGGACCCGCTGATTAAGAGTCAGCTGCTCTACCAACTGAGCTATGCGCCCCCAGGGAGGGCGGTATCTTAGCAAAGCCGGGCGGCTTTGTCGATACGCCGGGGCCATCGGCGGGCGGGCCATGGCGCGCAAATCTGGACCGGTCAGGCCTCCTCCCCGCCGTGCCGGCCGACGGTGACCTCGCGGTGCACGTGCACCGACATCATCAGTCCGAAGCCGAACAGCAGGGTCATCATCGCCGTGCCGCCGTACGAGATCAGCGGCAACGGAACGCCGACCACCGGGATCAGGCCCATGACCATGGCGATGTTGATGAACACGTAGAGGAAAAACGTTGTGGTCACGCCGAGCGCCACCAAGCGCCCGAACTGGTTGCGCGCCGAGAAGGCGATGGCGAAGCCGTAGATCAGGATCAACACGTAGAGGCCCAAGAGCGTGACTCCGCCGACGAGGCCGAACTCCTCGGCGAGCATGGTGAAGATGAAGTCCGTCTGCTTCTCGGGCAGGAAGTTGAGGTGACTCTGGCTGCCCTGCAGGAAACCCCGGCCGAACAACCCGCCCGAGCCGAGAGCGATCTTGGACTGGATGATGTGGTAGCCGGCGCCCAGGGCGTCGCTTTCCGGATCGAGGAAGGCCAGCACCCGCTGGCGCTGGTAACCCCGCATGAACCGCCAGGCGATCGGCAGCGCCAACACCGCGACCATCCCGACGGCGGCGAACTTCCACATTCGGACGCCGGCGGCGAAGAACATCGCACCCGCGGCCATGATCAGCATCAGCGCCGTTCCCAGGTCCGGCTGGCGCAGCACCAGTGCTGATGGCGCCGCGACCAAGATCAGCGGCAAGACGAGGAAGGTCGGCCGGCCGACGTCCTCGACGCTGGCACTGTGGAAGTACCGAGCGAGGGCCAGCACGATGGCGATCTTCATCACCTCCGAGGGCTGCAGATTGATGATCCCGAGATCGATCCAGCGTTGCGCACCCATGCCCGTGGTCCCGCCGATCTCGACGGCGCCGAGCAACACCAGCGAGGCCCCGTAGAAAACATAGGCGTAGCGCAGCCACAACCGGATATCGGTGAGCGCCGCGGCGATCATCACCACGAGCCCTGCCGCGAACCGAAGCATATGGCGGCTGGCCCACGGATCGATGTTTCCGTTGGCGGCCGAATACAACATCGCGCCGCCGACGCCCGCGGTCGCGCACAACAGCAGCACGAACATCCGGCGAATCTGCAGCAGCTTGCGCTTGACCGAGAGATCGGGGCGGTTGAGCGTGCCGGTGGTTATCGTCAGCCGCTCCCACCGTCTTTGGTACCCTCGGAGCCCTCGGCGATGCGTGGCGTGTCCAGTTTCTGGGCGGCATGAAGGATGTCACGCGCGACCGGCGCCGCCGCCTTGGAGCCGCCGCCATGCTCGACGACGACCGCGACGGCATAGCGCGGCGCGTCCACGGGGGCGTAGCCGACGAACAGCGCATGATCCCGCCGTTCCCACGGCAAATCCTCGTTCTTCACCACGCCGGCTTCGCGTTCGGCCTTGGTGATCCGGCGGACCTGCGAGGTGCCGGTTTTGCCGGCCATCTCCAACCCCTTTTCGCGGATCGCCGAGCCGCGGGCGGTCCCGCGCGGGCCGTTGACCACCGCGTTCATGCCCGCGCGCACCACGTCCAGGTGCGCCGGCGACAACCCGAGATCGGCGGGCAATTCATCAGGCGTCTCGGCGTCGCCGTCGGTCGCCATGCGGGTCAGGCGGGGGGTGACCGCACGTCCACCGTTGGCGATTCGCGCGGTCATCACCGCCAGCTGCAGCGGCGTACTGAGGACGTAGCCCTGACCGATGCCGGCAATCAGCGTCTCGCCCATCTGCCACGGTGTTCCAATGGTCGCCAGTTTCCAGTCCCGGCTCGGCATCAGGCCTGCGCGTTCGCCCGGCAGATCGAGCCCCAGGGTTTGGCCAAGCCCGAAGCGTCGCGCCATGGCCGTGATGCGGTCGACGCCGGTGCGCTTGGCCGTCTCGTAGAAATAGACGTCGCACGACTGGCTGATGGCGCTGTTGAGATCCATGGAGCCGTGGCCGCTGCGCTTCCAGCAATGGAACTGGGCATTGCCGAGGCGGGTTCGTCCGTAACAGGTAAACCGGGTTTCCGGCGTGATCGCCCCTTTTTCAAGCGCCGCCATGGCAACCGCCATCTTGAATGTCGAGCCGGGCGCGTACTGGCCGGCGATGGCCTTGTTGGTCAGCGGCGCCTTGGGATTGGAGATCAACGTGCGCCATTCCTTGGAGCTGAGTCCGCGGTTGAAGGCGTTGGGGTCGAAACCGGGAGTCGACGCGAGCGCCAGCACGTCACCGGTGCGGACGTCCATGACCACGGCCGCGCCGCTCTCGCCTTCGAGACGCTGACTGGCCAGCCGCTGAAGGTCGAGATCGATGGTCAGTTGGACTTCGGCGCCCGGCTGGCCTTCCTGCCGGTCAAGTTCGCGGATGACCCGGCCGAGCGCGTTGACCTCGACCTGGGAACTGCCGCCTGTGCCGCGCAGCGGATCGTCGTAAACCTTCTCGATACCGGTCTTGCCGATGCGGAAGCCGGGCAGTTCGAGCAGGGAATCGCCGGTCATCTCCTCCTCGGAGACGGCGGCGACGTAGCCGAGCACGTGGGCAAAATCGGCGCCGTAGAGGTATTTCCGGCTTTGCCCGACATCGATGGCGATTCCGGGCAAGTCCGGAGCGTTGACTTCGATTCGTGCGACCTCCTGCCAATCCAGGTTGTCGCGTACCGTCACCGGCACGAAGGACCGCCGCCGGCCGATCTCGCGCAGCACCCGGCGGCGTTCGCCGTCGCCGATGTCGATGATGGCATCCAGCGCATCCAGGGTTTCCTCGACATCGGCCGTCTGCTCGGCAACGACGACGACCCGGTAGTTCTGGCTGTTGATGGCAAGCGGCCGGCCAACGCGGTCGACGATACGGCCGCGCGGCGGCGGCAGCAGGCGAAGGTTGATCCGGTTTTCCTCCGCCAGCGTCGCGTAGCGTTCGGATTCGACGACCTGCAGGTAGTACATGCGCCCGATCAACGCGGACAGCAGCGCCGTCTTGCCGCCGGCGAGCATGATCGCGCGGCGGGTGAACAGCTTGTGACGATCGGGATCGCGGTGCATCGGGATCCTCAGGCCTGTTTGAGCACGGCCTGCTGCCAGCGGAGCAGCAGCCACGACAACACGGGGAAGCTGCCGAGCGTGAGGATGAACTGAAAGGCCAGGGCGCCGGGGGCAATGACGGTCACGTGGAACGCGGAGACGAGCAGCCAGCTCACCGCCAGCGCACCTGCGAGCACCAGCGCGAAACCGAACCAGACAATGGCGAACGACTTGCCGATGAAGAACCGTTGCTGGCTTTCGACGACCCCGCGGACGACCACGAAGACGCCGGCGTTGACGCCGATGGGCGTGCCCGTCAACGCATCGACCATCAGGCCCAGCAGGAAGACGGCGTAAGCGGGCATCAGCTCCGGCCAATAGAGCGACCAGTGATAGACCGCCATCAGCGGCAGCAATGGCGCGACCGGACCGTAAGCGGGAATGTGCACGGGCAGGACGCCGACGAGCACCAGCGCGGCGGTGATCAGGAACGGCGTCAGCCGGCGGAGGACGAGATCGAGCCTCAGTCCTGACGTCGGCTTCACGGCTCGACACCTCCCGGAGATTGGTCGGCGGCCGGGCTGGATGCCGGCTGCGAGGGTTCGGGCGTAACGGTCACTGGATGGCGGAGGATGCCGCTGAGGCCGTAGTCGATGACCCGGACGTAATCGATTCGGCTGCGGTCGACGAAGGGCTCGACGCTGATCGATCCTTCTCCCACCGAGGACACGATGCCGATGGGCAGTCCCGGCGGGAAGGCCCCGGCATGGCCCGACGTGACGACCCGGTCCCCGGGCGAAAGTGCCGCCTCAGGCACAAGATGGATCAGCTTCGGACGTTCGGTGTTGTCGCCGGCGAGGATGGCGCGGGTCCGCGCCGGACCGGCGACGACCGGCAGACGCGAGTTGAGGTCGGTGATCAGCAGAACCCGCGCCGAACGCTCGGCGGCGCTGGCCACACGCCCGACCAGTCCTTCACCGGTCACCACGGCCTGGCCCTTGTCGACACCGCCGGCGCGTCCGGCGTTGACCAGAAGGCTGTGGGCAAACGCGCCGCCGGTGTCGGCAATGACGCGGGCCGCGATGAACCGCGTCTCCGGACCCGGCTCGAACCGCAGCAGAGAGCGCAGGGCGGCGTTTTCGGCCTCCAGTTGGCGGGCAACGGTCTGCCAGGCGAGCAGCCGGTCGCGTTCCTCGCGCAGGCGGGCGTTGTCGCTGTGCAGTGCGGCAAGATCCCGCACTTCCTCGACGCCCCGCACGGTGGCATCAATGGGGCTGGACAGCACCTCGAGGACGGGGGCGACGGCGTCGCTGACGGCGGCACGGAACCGCTCGACCAGCACGTTGTCGGCCTTGCCGAGCAGCATCAGCCCGAACGCCGCCAGAACGAGTCCGAGATAGACGAACCGGTGGGCAATGCCCTTGGCGGGCGCCACGGTGCGGTGTTCAGGCCGGGGTCTTTCGCTCACACCGATATCCGACTCACGGGTCCGCGCCCGGCCGAGCGGAGCGGCCGGTACATCCCCGCACTATCCGTTGCAAAGGTTAAGATAGAATAGAGCAAAACGACCTCAACCACACCTCAATACATGGAGGTGAGGACATTCCGCATTTTCTTCATTTCCTCAAGGGCCCGGCCAGTCCCGAGCACGACGCAACTGAGCGGATCATCGGCGACCGAGACCGGCAGCCCCGTGGCATGGCGCAGAACATAGTCGATATTGCTGAGCAGCGCGCCGCCGCCCGTGAGCACGATTCCCTTGTCGACGATATCGGCGGCCAGTTCGGGGGCCGTGTGCTCGAGAGCGACCTTGACCGCCTCGATGATCGCGCCGACCGGTTCGGCGAGGCTTTCCGAGATCTGACGTTCGCTGATTACCAGTTCCTTGGGCACACCGTTCATCAGGTCACGGCCCTTGATTTCGATGGTGCCGCCGTCGCCGTCTTCGGGCGGGCACGCGGAGCCGATCTCCTCCTTGATCCGTTCGGCGCTGCCTTCACCGACCAGGAGGTTATGGTTGCGGCGGATGTAGGCGATGATCGCCTCGTCCATCTTGTCACCGCCGACTCGCACGGAGCGGGAGTAGACGATACCGCCGAGGGACAGCACCGCGACCTCCGTGGTGCCGCCGCCGATGTCGACGACCATGGACCCGGTGGGCTCGGTCACCGGCAAGCCGGCGCCGATCGCTGCCGCCATCGGTTCTTCGATCAACAGGACGCGGCGCGCGCCGGCGCTTTCGGCCGATTCCTGAATCGCTCGGCGCTCGACCGCCGTCGACCCCGAGGGGACGCAGACGACGACCAGCGGGCTCGCGAAACTGCCGCGGTTGTGGACCTTGCGGATGAAGTACTTGATCATCTCCTCGGCGACTTCGAAGTCGGCGATGACGCCGTCCCGAAGCGGCCGGATGGCCTGGATGTTGCCGGGCGTGCGCCCGAGCATCAGCTTCGCCTCTTCGCCGACGGCCAGAACCTGCTTGCGGCCCTTGAACTCGGCAATGGCGACGACCGAGGGTTCGTTCAGAACGATCCCCCGACCCTTGACGTAGACCAGCGTATTGGCGGTTCCCAGGTCGATCGCCATGTCGGCGGACAGGAACCCGAAGAGGCTTGAGAACATGTCGTGGTGCCGTAGTCGACGGGTGGTTGTGGCGAGGTCGAACCGGGTACCGGGGGTTTGGCCCCGGCACCCGGCGATTCTTTTATCGTTTCCGCGGCAGATACGCTAGGCGGAAAGCGCCGCGGGCGCGGTTTTCTCCCGCTTCACCAGAAGCTTGTTCAGGGCGTTGATGTAGGCCTTCACCGACGCGACCATGGTGTCGGTGTCGGCACCCTGGCCGTTGACCGTGCGTCCGTCCTCCTCGAGCCGCACGGTAACGCCCGCCTGGGCGTCGGTACCTCCGGTGACCGCGTGCACCTGATAAAGCTGCAGCCGGGCCTGGGTCGGGAACAACTCCTTGATACACTTGAAGGCGGCATCGACGGGACCATCGCCGGAGCCCTCGCTGGACCGGATCTCGCCGTCGATATCCAGCTCCAGACGAGCCCGGGGCTGACGGGTTCCGCATTCGAGCTCCATGGACACCAGCTTGATGTGGTCGTTGGCCCGCACCACCTCGTCGTCGACCAGGGCGACGATATCCTCTTCGAAGACTTCCTTCTTGGCGTCGGCGACGTCCTTGAATCGGCGGAAGGCATCCTCGAAGGCGTTGTCGCCCAGCTCGTAGCCCAGCTCGCGCAGCTTCTCGCGGAAGGCGTGGCGGCCGGAATGCTTGCCCAGCACCAGCTTGGAGGTCTTCAGACCGACCGATTCGGGGGTCATGATCTCGTAGGTCTGGGCGTGCTTCAGAAAGCCGTCCTGATGGATACCCGATTCGTGGGCGAAGGCATTCGCCCCGACGATGGCCTTGTTGGGCTGGACGACAAAGCCGGTGACCGCCGAAACCAGACGTGACGCCCGCATGATGTTCTCGGTCTCGATGCCGGTGGTGAACGGCAAGCGGTCGTGGCGGGTCCTGAGACCCATGACGATCTCCTCCATCGAGGCGTTGCCGGCCCGCTCGCCCAGGCCGTTGATGGTGCATTCGATCTGGCGGGCGCCGGCCTGGACCGCCGCCACCGAGTTGGCTACCGCCAATCCCAGATCGTTGTGGCAGTGGACCGAGAGCACGGCCTTGTCGATGTTCGGCACCCGGTCGCGCAGCATGGTGATCAGTGCCGCGAACTCGTCGGGGATGGCGTAGCCCACGGTGTCGGGGATGTTGATGGTCGTTGCGCCGGCATTGATCGCCGCTTCGACGCAGCGGCAGAGGAAATCGTGCTCGGTGCGCGAGCCGTCCTCGGCCGACCACTCGACGTCGTCGACGAAACCGCGCGCCCGGGTGACGCTGTCGATGACGGCTTCGTAGACCTCTTCCGGTTCCATCTGCAGCTTATATTTCATGTGCAGCGGACTGGTGGAGATGAAGGTGTGGATGCGGCCCCTTTTGGCCGGTTTGATGGCCTCGGCGGCCCGCTCGATATCTCCGGGCGCGGCACGGGCCAGCCCGCAGACGGTCGAATCGGTGACCACGCGGGCGATGGCCTGGACGGCCTCGAAATCGCCCTGAGAGGCGATCGGGAAGCCGGCCTCGATGATGTCGACACCCATTTCCTCGAGCACCTGGGCGATGCGCAGCTTCTCTTCCAGGTTCATCGACGCGCCCGGCGACTGCTCGCCGTCGCGCAAGGTGGTGTCGAAGATGACGACCCGCTGGGGATCGGTGTTCGTACTCATGATGTCAGGTCCTTCGTTTGCGTTAGGTGGTGCGTTGGATCAGCGCATCCCCTGAACGGCGGTCACGCGCGCGTGGCGCGGTCCGGGTCGTTCAGGGGCACCTAAGTCGAAGGCCCCCGCGAAGGGCGAGGAGGTCGAGGGCGAGGTGAAGGCGCGCGGCGGCGTCGGCGACCCTTCCGGGAGCCGAGATCTGCAAAAATCGTGCACGCGCGTCGGTCATCGCCGTCCTGTCACGCTGCCGGATCAAGTCCGGAGTTGTTGCGACCGATCCTCAGTATTGTGCGGGTTCGGCGCGTGTCAACTTAAATGTCCGTGTCCTACCAGTAGCGCATTGCGTCCCGATAGATCGCCGCGAGGTCGGATTCGTCGAGATCCTTGGCCGCCTGACCCAGGGGCCGCTTCTGCTGAAACGCACTGGCGGCCATGCGCGGAACGTCGGCGTCGGTGTAGCCGAGCGCGGCGAGGCCGCTGGGAATGCCGGTTCGGCGCATCAGTCCGATCATGGTGTCGGCGAGCAGGTCTCCGCCATCTTCGGGTCCTGCATCACGGACATCGGCGCCTAGCGCTTCCGCGGCGTCCAGGTGACGTTGCGGCGCCGCCGGCCCCAGGTAGCGGAACGCCGCCGGGGCGTTGAGAACGACGGAGATGCCATGGGGCACCATCGGCGGCGCATTCTCGTATCCGGCAGCGACGAATTCGTGGTTGAACTGGGATACCGGGTACGACATGGCGTGCGGCGCGTGCACGCCAGCGCTGTTGAAGGCCATACCCGCAAGGCTGGCAGCGAACAGAAGCTGGTGGCGGGCCTCAGTATCGGCTGGATCGGCAACGGCACGCTCCAGGTAGGTACCGCCGATGCGGATGGCGGCCATCGCGCCGATGTCGGCATAGGGGTTGGCGCCCTGGTAGGGCGGCCTCTCGGCCGGAGTGTTCGGGCGCGGCCGCGTGGTGAACGGCCGCGCCGTAAAGGATTCGATGGCGTGGGTGAGCACGTCGAATCCGGTCGACGCAACGACACCAGCCGGAAGCGTCGCGGTGGTGATCGGATCGATAACGGCGAGTGTCGGTTTCAGCCGCGCCGACGAGATCGCGGTTTTGACTTCGATTTCGGTGACGTCGAAGACGACGATGCCGGTGGTTTCCGCACCCGTGCCGCAGGTGGTTGGGCAGGCGATGTGCGGCATCAACGCCCCCGGCACCGGCTGGCCGCGCCCGATCGGCGCATTGACGTAGGCCAGCGGTTCATCGGGAAAGGTGGCGAACAGGTTCGCGGCCTTGGCGGTGTCCATCACCGAGCCGCCGCCGAGCGAGACAATGCCGTCGCAACCGGTGTCGCGGCAGAACTTGGTCGCCTCGGCCAGGGACTCGCTGGTCGGCTCGCACCGCACGACGTCGTGAGTGACGGCCTCGAGGCCGGCGTTCCGCAGAGCCGTCTCCACACCTGCCAAGGCTTCGGTGGCGGCAACGTTAGCGTCTGTCATCACGGCCACACGGGACATGCCGAGGGCGCGCGCATCGTCACCGATTTCGTTGAGAGCCCCGGCACCGAACTTCATGCCGGCCGCGGCGACGGTGTAGACGGTATCGCCTCCCTCGGTCGGCGCAAAGTATCCGCTCCCAGTCATCACCGTCCCCCCCTTCTCGGATGCTGCTCCGATTGTGCCCGCGATGGTGTCCGGCGGGAAGCATCCGAATCCGTGCCGGTGCCTTGCAATCGTTTGCCTGCACCGATATAACCCTCGCCTTCCGAGGCACCAATGAAGGTGGTCCGGCGCGGGCATGCCCAGCCGCCTTACGGTGTCGATCCCGAAACACCGGTTTCGGGAGCAAAAACCGAACAAGAAAGGTTGTCTAAATGCCCAAGATGAAGACCAAGGCGAGCGCCAAGAAGCGCTTCCGCCTGACCGGCACAGGCAAGATGCGCGCCAACGTCGGCTACAAGCAGCACAATCTGCGCAAGCGGCCGAAGAAGATGAAGCGTAAGGCTCGCGGCACGATGCTCGTGTCCGATGCCGACGCCCGCATCATCAAATCCTACCTGCCCTACGCCTGAGGAGACCGGACATGGCGCGCGTCAAAAGGGGTGTGACCACTCACGCCCGGCACAAGAAGGTCCTCGATCGGGCCCGTGGCTACCAGGGCCGCGGACGTACGGCGTTTCGAGTCGCCATCGAGCGGACCGAAAAGGCAATGCAGTATGCCTACCGCGATCAGCGTACTCGCAAGCGGTCGTTCCGGAGACTGTGGATTCAGCGCATCAATGCAGGCGTCCGCGAGCATGGGATGACCTATTCGCAGTTTATCTGCGGGCTCGCTAAGGCCGGCATCGAGATCGATCGCAAGATGCTGTCCGACCTTGCAGTCCGCGAGCCCGCTGCATTCAAGGCCCTGGTCGAGCAGGCCCAATCCGCCCTCGCTCAGACCGACACCAAGACAACCTGATCGGCGTCCGCCGCCGGGGCACCCGGAGGGGCGCCGCGGAAATAGGGTGAGAAACCCATGGACGATCTGGTATCGCTTCGCGCCGAGGTGATGGCCGCGATCAACGCGGCTGTTGACCTCGACGCCCTCGAATCTGTTCGCGTCGCCGAGCTTGGCAAGAAAGGCCGGGTGACGGCGTTGGTGAAAAGCCTCGGCACCATGGAGCCCGAGGCTCGCAAGGCCGTGGGCGCGGCGTTCAATGTTCTGAAGGGCGAGATCGCCGCGGCGATCGACGCTCGCAAACAGGGCCTTGCCGATGCCGAACTCGATGCCCGGCTGGCCACCGACCGCGTCGACGTGACCTTACCTCCCCGATCCGAACGGAAGGGGTATGTCCACCCCATCAGCCAGACCATTGATGAGGTCGTCGCCATTTTCGGTGAGATGGGGTTCGTCGTCGCCGAAGGTCCGGATATCGAGGACGACTGGTACAATTTCAGCGCCCTCAACATTCCGCCGGAGCATCCGGCGCGGCAGGAGATGGACACCTTCTATCTGCCGGGCGAGTCGGAGGCCGGTCACCGCATGGTGCTGCGTACCCACACGTCGCCGGTGCAAATCCGCACCATGCTCGACCAGAAACCGCCGATCCGCATCATCGTTCCCGGACGTACCTACCGCTGCGACTACGATGCGACCCATTCGCCGATGTTCCATCAGGTCGAGGGCCTGGTCATCGACGAGACCACCCACATGGGCCACCTGAAGGGCTGCCTGATCGAGTTCTGCCGCGCCTATTTCGGTGTCGAGGACCTGCCCGTACGGTTCCGGCCGAGCTATTTCCCCTTCACCGAGCCGTCGGCGGAAGTCGACATCGGCTGCACCCGGGCCGGCGGACAGTTCCGCATCGGTCACGGCGACGACTGGCTGGAAATCCTCGGTTCCGGCATGGTCAATCCCAAGGTGCTGGAGAACTGCGGCATCGATCCGGAGCGCTATCAGGGTTTCGCTTTCGGCATGGGGCTGGAGCGCATCGCCATGCTGAAGTACGGCATTCCGGACCTGCGAACGTTCTTCGACTCGGACTTGCGCTGGCTCCGCCATTTCGGCTTCTCGGCGCTTGATCAGCCGAGCATGGTCGGAGGGCTGAACCAATGAAGTTCACCCTCTCTTGGCTGAAGGAACATCTCGAGACGGATGCGACCGCCGCCGAAATCGCCGAAACCTTGACGATGATCGGTCTCGAGGTCGATGGTGTCAGCGACCGGGCGGCGGGGCTTGAGTCATTTGTCGTTGCCCGGGTCGTCGAAGCGCGCCCGCACCCGAATGCCGACAAGCTGCGGGTTTGCACCGTGGATTCGGGCGACGACACGACGGTCGATGTCGTGTGCGGCGCGCCCAACGCCCGCACCGGGATGAAGGGCGTGTTCGCGGCGACAGGAGCGTTCATTCCCGGAACCGGGATCACGCTGAAGCAGGCGACGATTCGCGGCGTCGAAAGCAACGGCATGCTGCTGTCCGAGCGCGAAATGGGCATCTCGGATGACCACGAGGGTATCGTTGAGCTATCCGACGACGCGCCCGTCGGCGCACGGGCCGTCGAAGTCATGGGACTCGCCGATCCGGTTTTCGATGTCGGCGTTACCCCGAACCGCGGCGACTGCCTCGGCGTGCGCGGAGTTGCCCGCGACCTTGCCGCGGCCGGTCTCGGCACGCTGAAGCCGCTGAACGCCGAGCCGGTGCCCGGATCGTATCCTAGCCTCATCCGCGTCCATCTGGACTTCGACGACGGCACTGCCGATGCCTGTCCGTACTTCGTCGGCCGCTACATCCGCGGGGTGCGCAATGGCGAGAGTCCCGACTGGGTCAAAGCGCGCATTGCCGCGGTCGGACTCCGGCCGATCTCGGCACTCGTCGACATTACAAACCTGCTGACCCTGGACGTCTGCCGGCCGCTCCACGCCTTCGACGCCGACAAGGTTCACGGCGATATCCACGCCCGGCTGGCGCGCGACGGCGAGACGCTGCGGGCGTTGAACGAGCGGGACTATACCCTGGACCCGGAGATGACGGTCATCGCTGATGACCAGACGGCCGAGGCTCTGGGCGGTGTCATGGGCGGAGAGGTGACGGCGTGCACCAGCGAAACCGTCAACGTGTTCCTCGAAGCGGCGCTGTTCGATCCGGTGCGCACGGCGGCGACCGGGCGCAAGCTGAACCTTCCCTCCGATGCCCGCTATCGGTTCGAGCGCGGTATCGACCCCGAGTTCCTTGTCCCGGGCATGGAGATGGCGACCCGTCTGGTGCTGGATTTTTGCGGCGGAGAACCGTCGGAGCTGGTCATCGCCGGCGGGCCGCCGAAGACGGATCGGACGATCGGGCTGCGCCCGGCGCGGGTGCGCGAGTTGGGCGGCGTCGAAGTGGGACGGGGCGAGATCGAGCGCATCCTCACCGCGCTCGGTTTCTCGGTCACCGGTGACGGAAGCCGGCTTGCCGTCGTCCCACCGCCCTGGCGGGGAGACATCGTCGGCGAGGCCTGTCTCGTCGAGGAGGTCGTTCGGATCCATGGCTACGATCAGGTACCGGTCGTTCCGATGGAGCGTACGGAAGCCTTGCCGCATGCGGCACTGTCATCGGAGCAGCGGCGCCGGGTCGCCGCCCGCCGGACCCTCGCGGCGCGCGGGCTGGTCGAAGCGGTGACGTTTTCGTTCGTGTCGTCGGCTCATGCCGAGCTGTTCGGAGGCGTCAGCGACGCCCTGCGGCTGGTCAATCCGATCAGTTCCGATCTCGACGTCATGCGGCCGTCGCTGCTGCCCAATCTGATCGCGGCGTGCGGGCGCAACGCCGACCGCGGCATCGCCGACGCGGCGCTGTTCGAGGTGGGTCCCCGCTATGCCGGCGACCGTCCCGAGGACCAAACCATGGTTGCCGCGGGCGTGCGCTCGGGTCGGAGCGGCCACCGCCACTGGTCGTCGCCGCCACGCCCGATCGACGTGTTCGATGCCAAGGCAGACGCACTGGCGGTTCTGGACGCCACCGGGGTACCGTCGGACCAGGTCTCGGTCACGGCCGACGCGCCGGCATGGTTCCACCCCGGACGATCGGGTGTGCTGCGGCTCGGACCCAACGTTCTCGCCGCCTTCGGCGAAGTTCATCCACGTGTGCTGAGACAATTGGATGTCCGTGGACCCGTGGCGGGGTTCGAAGTCGTGCTTGATTCTTTGCCGCGCCGCAAAGCCCGCGCCGACGCCGCGCGGGCGCATCTCGAGCTCTCGACCCTCCATCCGGTCGAGCGGGACTTCGCGTTCGTCGTCGACGAGAGCGTGGCGGCAGAAGCGATTGTCCGGGCAGCGCGTAGCGCCGACAAGGCGCTTATTGCCGAAGTTCGCGTGTTCGACGTGTTCGCCGGCGGCAACCTCGGTGCTGGGTCCAAGTCCATCGCCATCACCGTTGTTCTGCAGCCAGAGGAGCGAACCCTGACGGATACCGAAATCGAGACGATTGCGGGCCGGGTCGTTGAGTCGGTGTCAAAGGCCACGGGTGCCGTCCTGCGGTCCTGAAAGGCAACCGACGCAGTATTCGTCAAACAACGGCAAAGCGCGGCAAGCGAAACTCGGACGTCGGGCCGCACTGGCACGTGCTCGCGTCCGAGAATGCTTAGTATTAACCTGATATTCAGCACCCGGGGCGAGGATTGTGTCGAATCGCTGGCGAATCGTTGCGATTGCGGTTCGGATGAGGACGATCCTTGAGGGGAACAAGTCTGGACGGGGCAAGAGGGCTACCGGCGCCGCTTGGCGGTCGGCTGAATGTTGTCTGCTTTGCGGCCTGGATCGGCGTATATTTTCTCGCTTCTGTGTTTTTCCGGCTTTTTATAAACTTTTCGCCGCGAGTCCCTTGGAGCGCCGGGATTGGATGGCCTCCTGTTCCTCAACGATGCTGGAGGAGGACCGGCATTCGCGGGAGCCCGTGGGATTGGAGACTGGGGGACGATGGACGAGCCGCGTAAGGGCTTCGAGCGCCGCATGGTGCATCGATTGCTGCGCCATTGGCGGGACGCCCAGGTTGAGGGCGGGATCCCGTCGCTCGATGCCGTCTACAAGCAGGGTCTCGGCGATATCGTGCCGCAATCATTCGTCTTGCGCGTTCCCGGCGGCGGCGCAGAACCGCTTTTCGGCCGAATCGGCGAACGATTTGCCGGCGATCTCGGTAGCGATCTCGCCGGCCAACCGGTTTCGGCGGTGCCGAAGAACACGTTGATGGCGGCGGCCGTGCGGTTCCACGCGAAAGTGCTCAAGCGCAAGGTACCGATCACCATGGGCGACTCGTTTGTCGACGACCAGGGACGGACGATTCTCTATCGCAGCATCATCCTTCCGACCAGCAGCGATGGCAGCGCCATTGACTATCTGTTGTGCGCGGCGAACAGCAAGGTGGCGGAAGAAGGCGGCGGCAATGGCTGAGCGATTCTACACGCTCTTGGGCGGGCGGTCGGGCGCGCCGCGGAGGCTCTAGGATGTCATCGTCCACGTCCTACGAGGTCTATGCCTTCAAGGCCGGAAACTGGAACATCGATTCCGTTTACGACGACAAGGAAATGGCGCTCTACGAAGCGCGTGTGCTGCTCGACAGCCGCCACCTTTCGGCCGTGCAGGTGATCGAAGAGAAATTCGACGCCGATACCAGCGAGACGTTGTCGAAGATCATCTACCGGGCGCGCAAGGGCGATGACCGAAAGCCGAAGGCGAAGTCTCCGGCGGCGGGGAGCGACGAAAAGATCAAGGCGCCCATGCCGCCGAAGAAGGCAGTGGACGAGCAGGCCGGGTTCATCAAGTATGTGGTGATCATGGTGTTGTCCGTCGGCGCCATAGCGCTGGCGGGGATCGTCGGCTTGGTGTTCCTCATCGAGCACTTCGGCTAGCCGACCGGCCAATCTTTCCCCGGGAAAAGGGGTATCGCGTGCGAAGCTTGTTGCGGATCGCTTCCCTGAGCCTTGCCGTTGCGCTGTGCGTGCCCGACAGCGCGCTCGCCCGGGGCTCCGGGCTCTATGACATGAGTATCTTTTTGAACTCTCCGCATCCGTTCGCACAACCGGGGCCATCCGCTCCGCCTGCACCCCGCTATCCGCCGGCGGGCACGCCGACGCCGGAGTCCTATGACGAAGAGGACGACGCCCTGATCGACGATCTGGGGCCCGAAGGCACGGCGGAAGACTCCGACTGGCTCGAACCGGTGAACCGGACGATCTTCGCCGCCAACGACATCATCTACGCGATTTTTCTCGAGCCCATCGCCAAGCTCTACCAGGTCGTCGTGCCGGAGTTCGCCCGCACCGGCGTGTCCAACGCCGTTCAGAACCTCAACACGCCGGTGATCCTGGCCAACGACCTGATGCAGGGGGAGTTCGGGCGCGCCTGGGAGACGACCGAACGCTTCGCCGTTAACACCACCGTCGGTCTGGGCGGCACGATCGACGTTGCCGACAAATGGTTGGGCATCCCGCCCCACAAGGAAGACTTCGGCCAGACCATGGCGGTTTGGGGCGTGCCCGAAGGCGGGTATCTGGTCGTGCCGTTTCTCGGGCCGTCGAGCCCGCGGGCGGCGTTCGGCCGGTTCGGTGTCGATTCCTTTCTCGACCCGCTGAACCTCTGGCTCGCCAACACCGACCGCGACAAATACGTCTACCTGCGCACCGGCGTCACCGCCATGGCCGAGTACGAAGCGGTCATGGACGAGCTGCGGGAACTGCGCGAGACGTCGGTGGATTACTACGCAACGGTGCGTAGCCTCTATCGCCAGCGCCGCGCCGCCGACATCGCCAACGGCAAGGCCGCCGTTCCCGACATCTGACGGGCGCGCGTTCTCTCACCCATCGATCACATCCATGGCGCGGGGCGGTTCGCCGGCGCAATGGCGCCGCCACATCTCGGCGTAGGCAGCCTCGAGGCCGCGGGCGAACCGGCCGGTGTCGAACAGGGGACACGTGCGCCGGTTGGCGGCCAGCCGTTCGCGCACGGTCCCGAGGGCCGATGGATCCGACGCGAGCGCCACGGCACGCGTCCGGAACTCCTGCCGGTCGACGCAGATCATCTCGGGGGTTCCAACCGTGCGGAGCAGGCTGGCGGCGACCCGGCCGGCGAACGTCGTGCCCTCGACAGTCAGCAGCGGCAAACCCGCCCACAACGCATCGCTCGCCGTGGTGTGCGCATTGTAGGTGAAGGTGTCGAGGAACAGATCGGCGAGCCGGTGTCGGGCGAGATGACGATCCTTGGGTTTGCGGGCCGCGAACACCAGCCGTCCGGAGTCGACGCCACGGGACTCCGCCTCGCGGCGCAGGTTCGCCTCGCACAGCGGGTTGGATCTGAACAGCCAGAGCACGCTGTCGGGCACCTCGCGGAGCACATCCATCCATGTTCCGAACGAGTCGGCGTCGATCTTGTAGGTGTTGTTGAACGAGCAGAAGACGAACCCGGTCTCGGGCAGACCGCAGTCGGCACGGGTCGGGATCGCGTCGGCGATGGCCTGTTCGTCGTCGGTGACCTGGTAGCAGTGGGGCATGGTCACCAGGGCTTCATCGTAGAACTCCGCCTCCGTCTCCGGCACGACGGTGTGATCAACGATGATGTAGTCGACGAAGTCGGCACCCATGGTCCCGGGATAGCCGAGGTAGTTCACCCGCACCGGCGCGGGGCGCAGAGCGACGATCTCGGTCCGCGCGTGGGTCGTATATCCGGTGAGGTCGACGAGGATGTCGACGCCGTCGGCGTGGATAGCCGATGCCGCCTCCCAGTCGCTGATACCACGCAGGTCGACGAAGCGATCGACGTCGGCGGCGATGCGCCGGCGGTAATCGCTGCCGTCATCGACACCGAGGGAGTAACCGTGGACTCGGACCCGCGAACGGTCATGGCGGGCGAACAGGCCGGCGATCAGATGCGCCACCGGGTGCTCGCGGAAATCCGCCGACATGTAGCCGATGGTCAGTGGCTCTTCGGCGCCGCCCCGCATGGTCCGCGCATGGTCGAAAGCCGGTCCCCGTTGCAGGGCCGTGGCCGACTTGGTACGGACGCGGGCGACGGCGCGGGCGATGGTCTGGTGCTCGGCCTCCGACATCGGCAGCGACAGCGCCCCGAACGGCTGAGGGTCGCGGAGCGTGCCCTCGGCGGCGGCAGTGGCGATGGCGTCGCGATAGCTATCGATCAACGCTTCGAGACCGTCCCAGTCGCAGATTCTCTTCTTCACCGTGATCAGCGAACCGAGCGACTTGATACCGGTCGGGAGGAGGGCGACCGCGCGGCAGAGGGGATCGATGGCGGCCGCAAAATCTTCGCGCTTGTCGTGGACGTTGCCGAGGTTGAACCATGCCTCGGCATAGTCGGGGCGGGCGTCGACGGCGCGGCCGTAGGTGTCGACGGCCTCGGTCCAGCGGCCCCGGGCTTCGTGCAGCGTGCCCAGGTTGTTGAGCGCATCGGCGTAGTCCGGTTTGAGTGCGATGGCTTTGTTGTAAGCGGCCTCCGACTCGTCGAAGCGGCCGGCGGCCTGGAGCAACGTCGCGATGTTGTAGTGGCTGTCGGCACGGCGGGGATCGGCGGCGAGCGCCCGGCGGAAGACATCCAGCGCCTCGTCGATACGGCCGAGCGCCTGCAGGCCGCTGCCCAGCCCGTGCAGGGCGGCGATGTGTCGGGGCGCGTCGGCGATGGTTCGCTTGTAGGCTTCGACGGCTTCCGCGGTGCGGTCGAGCTTGGCAAGGGCGTGGCCCAGATTGTTGCGGATGTCGGCGATGTCGGGGGCGATCGCCACCGCCGCCTGGTAGGCCTCGAGCGCCGCCTCCAGATTGCCGATCCCCGAAAGGACCACACCGAGGTGGTTGAGATACAGGGGGTTGCGTGGTTGCAGGGTCACGGCGCGCCGCAGACCCTCGAGCCCCTCTTCCGGACGGCCGCACTGGGCGAGCGCTAGTCCCCGCAGGTGGAGGGCATCGGGGTCGTCGGGGCTGTCGGAAAGGATGGCGTCGCAGAGGTCAATTGCATCGGCGTATCGCCCGGACGCGCCGAACGCCTGGACGCGCGCAATGCGAGGGTCCGCGGACGCGGGCGTAGCCGCGCCCGGTGCTGCGCCTCCGCGGCGCCTCGTTTCGCGGCCGGCCCGCCGGCGCTGCTTGCGGTTCATCGTGCGGCCCCCTGCCGTTTCCCGGCGGTATGATATCGCCCCGGCGACGCGGAAGCGATTGCGCCGGCCGGCGCGGCGTGCCACGCTGACAATTGTCGCTGACGCAGGGGGGCCCGTCCGGGGGCGAACGATGACCACCGAAGGCAAGCTGGAAGCGTTTTTCCGCGACCATCCATTCTTCGCCGAACTGCCCGCCGAGGTCATCGGCGATCTCAGCCGCTACGCTTCTCTGGTCGCCGCCGAGCCGGACGAAGTGCTGTTCGAAGAGGGCGATCCCGGAAACCACCTCTACTGGGTTGTCGACGGTTCCATTCGGTTCACCACCGTCGGCCGCAGCGGCCGCATGGCGACCCTCAACATCTTGGAGGCGGGTGCCGTGTTCGGCGAGATCGCCCTTCTGGACGACGGACCACGCACGGCGACCGCACGGGCGATGACGCCGAACCTGCTGATCGTCGTCGAACGTGAGCAGATGTACGCGTTCCTTCGCCGGCAGCCGGAGTTCGCGCTGGCGTTCATCCGGCTCCTGTGCGACCGGCTGCGTTACGTCAGCAGCTACGTGCAGTCGGCGAAGTAGGTTCGCGGACCGGCCGTCTGGTCGAAACCGACCGGAACCAACGATTTCTCCTCAGACTTCGTCGAGCCGCGGATAAAGGTCGGATTCCTCGCGGCGCATGCGGTGGCGCAGGCGCTCGAAGATCGTTCGCGTCTCGTATCCGAACAGCGATGGATCGCGGCCGATGGCCTCGGCCGAATCGTAGCGGCCGAAGTACGAGTCGAACTCGTCCGCCAGGCCGCCCATGTTGGCCTGGAATCGCTTCGCCGTGCGTTCGATGGTCGGATCATCGCTGTCGGCGAGGACCGGATAGACCTCGGCGTCCTCGGTGGCCAGGTGCTTGTGGATCTGTGACGAGATGTCGCCCAGAAGTGCGGCCACCGCGGGCGCTTCGGAAGCGGCGCGGCCGCCATCGATGGCGGCCATGGTTTCACTCATCGCCTGACCGATCTCGGCGTGCTGGTGCTTCATGGCATCGATATCGAGCATGGTCGTCCCCCTGAATTGGGTCCCGGCGCGAAGCCCTCGGCTTCCCGAAAGTGCGGGCAGCCCAAGACAGGCCGACACGCCGGCAAAAAGCAATCCTGACGCGAATGCTGCACCGCGTCATTGACGCAAGTCAAGTAGATGGTTGGGTGCGAAGCGGAGCGCTAACGCGTCTGGGGAGGGAACGTTTGAACCGATCCGGCGCCGGTGCGTGCGGCTCTTCTCTTATTCGTCCTATCGCTTCGCTGATTGAGGACGTGGCGCGCCCGGCAGGACTCGAACCTGCGACCCCTTGATTAGGAATCAAGTGCTCTATCCGGCTGAGCTACGGGCGCTTCGCGGGGTGCCGGCATGGACGGGCCGTCAGAGTGGCGCCCGCGCCTACCGCCACCACAGTTTATCAACGGGGATGGAGTAGTACAGCATCGCCGATTCGGTGCCGGGATTGCTGTCGCCGAGACTGGCGTTGGAGTAGTGCGACACGGCGAGGCCGAGGCGGGACCGGTCGTCGAAACGGTACGAGAGTTCGAGCTGCGAGCGAAACTCCAGGGGATAGCCGAGATCGCGGCGCGAATCCCCCTGGTCGTAGAACCCCGGCGCCTCGCTCCAGGTCAGCACCAGCCGCCGGCCGAAGTAGATGTCGAGCAGCAACCCGGAGTGCAGGAAGATGCTGCGGTCGGAGGTGATGGCGAAGGCAGCGAACGGCTTGAACACCCAGAGCTTGCGGTCGGAGCGGTATTCGAGGCGGAACTCGCCGGCCTGATCGAACTGACGGTTCCAGTCGTACCAGCCACCGGCAACCGAGAGGAAATCCGGATCGTCCGCGCGCGCCTGTCCGGCAGCGAACATCACCATCGCGATCGCCGCGGCGATCGCTGAAACCCGCCCCCAGACCATGCACCGACCTCTCTCGGTTCGTTGCCGGCAGTTTACGGGACCGCCCCGCCGTTGCAAGGAACTTAAGGGGTTAGCCGGCCATCAGTGCCGCCGACCGCCCGGGAATGACGCGGCGGAAGCTCAGCGCCTCGGCGACGTGGATGCGGCCGACACCGTCGGTACCATCGAGGTCGGCGAGCGTGCGCGCCACGCGCAGGACCCGGTGGTAGCCGCGCGCCGACAGCTTCATCCGATCGACCGCTTCAGCGAGCAGCCGGCGTCCGCCTTCGTCGGGGGTCGCCACGGCGTCGAGGAGGGCGCCGTCGGCCTCGGCGTTGGTACGGATCCCGGTGCCGTCGGGCAAGCGGGCGTAGCGCTCCCGCTGGACCGCGCGCGCAGCAGCGACGCGGCCTGCGACATCGGCCGAGCATTCGGCCGGCGGCGGCAGCGCGAGGTCGGACGGCGCCACCGCCGGCACTTCGACATGCAGGTCGATGCGGTCGAACAGAGGCCCGGAGATTCGCGACTGGTACTCGACGGCGCAGCGCGGCACCCGGGTGCAGGCCTGCGTCGGGTCATCGAGATAGCCGCAGCGGCAAGGGTTCATTGCCGCGATCAGTTGAACCCGCGCCGGGTAGGCGACGTGGGCGTTGGCGCGGGCAACGATGGCGCGGCCCGATTCGAGGGGCTGACGCAACGCTTCGAGGGCCGCACGCTGGAATTCGGGCAGCTCATCGAGGAACAGTACGCCGAGGTGCGCCAAACTGACCTCTCCCGGGCGCGTCCTGAGCCCGCCGCCGACCAGCGCCGGCACCGACGCCGAGTGGTGGGGATCGCGGAACGGCCGGCGCCGGGTGAGCCCTCCGCCGCGCAGCGCGCCGGCGAGGCTGTGGACCATGCTCACTTCAAGCGCCTCGGCGGCATCCAGCGGCGGCAAAAGGCCCGGAAGCCGCTGCGCCAGCATTGACTTGCCGGCCCCCGGCGGGCCGATCATCAGCAGGTTGTGGGCACCGGCAGCGGCGATCTCAAGGGCGCGCTTGGCCGTCTCCTGGCCCTTGATGTCGCCGAGGTCCGGGTAGCGGGCGTCCTCCTCGACGAGGCAGGGGTCCGGCGGGGTCAGCACCTGGGTCCCCTTGAAGTGATTGATCAGCGCAAGGAGGCTGCGGGGCGCCAGCACGTCGATCCCCGCCGCCCACGCCGCCTCGCCGCCCTGCGCCGCCGGGCAGATCAGGCCTAACGTCCGGGCGCTGGCGTGGACGGCGGCGGGCAGCACGCCGGCGACCGGGGCGACGGCGCCGTCGAGGGCCAGTTCGCCCAGCGCCACGAAGCCGGCGACCTCATCGGCCGGCACCACGCCCATTGCCGCCAACAGGCCGAGGGCAATGGGCAGGTCGAAATGGCTGCCCTCCTTCAACAGGTCGGCGGGAGCGAGATTGACGGTGATCCGCTTCGGCGGCAGGGCGAGGCCCATGGCGCCGAGCGCCGCCCGCACCCGCTCGCGGCTCTCGGCGACGGCCTTGTCGGGCAGGCCGACGACGGTGAACGCCGGCATGCCGGCGGCCATCTGTACCTGCACGTCGATGTCGACGACGTCGATGCCCTGAAAGGCGACCGTATTGATCCGCGCGACCATCGGTTGCCGAAACCCCCTTTTTCACACATGGGAACTTTACGGGAACATTTACTGCCGCGCCAGCCCCAGATTCCGCGGCGCCCTCGACCACCCTTTACTTCACCGCTGGCCGCACCGTATGTAATCGCCTTGACGAGGGAGAGCGAAGGCGTGAGCCGCAGGGCCGGTTTCCACGAGGACTTTCGGCGGGGCGACGGGCCCGGACCCGGATCGGAACGCGGGTTCGGCGTGGTGTTCGCCGTCGTCTTCGCCGTGATCGCCGCGTGGCCGTTGTTTTTCGGCGGTGGGGTGCGCTGGTGGTCGGCGGTCGTGGCGGCGGTGTTCCTGGTTGCGGCGTTCGCGGCACCCCGTATCCTGGCGCCGCTGAATCGCCTCTGGTATCGGATCGGCATGGCGCTTCACGGGATCGTCACGCCGGTGATCATGGGGATTCTGTTCTTCCTCACGGTGATGCCGACGGGACTGATCATGCGTCTCTTCGGCAAGGACCCGTTGCGGCTGCGGTTCGATGCCGAGGCGCAAAGCTACTGGATCCAGCGCGAGCCTCCGGGCCCGGAACCGGACTCGATGCGGAACCAGTTTTGATGGATTGGTGATCGGAGGGTCGGGTTGGAGTTCATCGCCGAACTGTGGACGTTTCTGCGGGTGCGGAAGAAGTTCTGGCTGCTGCCGATCCTGGTGATGATGGCGCTGCTCGGCGGGCTGGTGGTGTTCAGCCAGGGCTCGGCCATCGCGCCTTTCATCTACACCATCTTCTGAACCGGACGCCGGCGTGCGCATCCTCGGCGTTTCGGCCTTCTATCACGACAGCGCGGCGGCCCTGGTCGAGGACGGTCGGATTGTCGCTGCCGCCCAGGAGGAGCGGTTCACCCGCGTCCGTCACGACGCCCGCTTTCCCGGCGAGGCGATCCGATTCTGCCTCGACCGTGCCGGCGTGCCGCTTGGCGAGATCGACTACGTCGCTTTCTACGACAAGCCGTTCCTGAAGTTCGAGCGCCTGCTGGAAACGTATCTGGCCTTCGCGCCCAGGGGATTCGCCTCGTTCCGGCGGGCGATCCCGGTGTGGCTGCGCGAGAAGCTGTTCCAGAAGGACCTGCTCGGAAAGGCACTCCGCGGCTTCGATCCCGAGTTCGACGTGCGCCACCGCCTGCTGTTCGCCGAGCACCACCAGAGCCACGCGGCGTCGGCGTTTTTTCTCTCACCCTTCGAGGAAGCCGTCGTCCTGACCATGGACGGCGTCGGCGAATGGGCGACGACGTCGGTCGCCATCGGCCGCGGCAACGGCCTGGAGGTGGTCAAGGAGATCCACTTTCCCCATTCGCTGGGCTTGCTGTATTCGGCGTTCACCTACCACACGGGGTTCAAGGTCAATTCCGGCGAGTACAAGGTCATGGGCCTGGCGCCCTATGGCGAGCCCCGCTTCGCCCAGGCCATCCTGGACAACATCATCGACCTCAAGGACGACGGCTCGTTCCGCCTCGATCAGTCCTATTTCAACTACTGCACCGGCCTGACGATGACCAACGCGCGCTTCGATGCCCTGTTCGGGGGTCCGCCGCGCGAGCCGGAAGCGCCGTTGACCCAGCGCGAGATGGACCTTGCGGCTTCGGTTCAGGCGGTGACCGAGGAGGTGGTGCTGCGCATGTCCCGGGCGCTCGCCGGGGAGACAGGCATCCGCAACCTCTGTCTTGCGGGCGGCGTCGCTCTCAACTGTGTGGCCAACGGCAAGGTGCTCCGCGACGGCAGTTTCGACGCGGTCTGGGTGCAGCCGGCCGCCGGAGATGCCGGCGGCGCATTGGGCGCTGCACTCACCGCCCACCACCTGTTCCAGGGCGGGCCGCGGACCGCCAATGGCGTCGGTGACACCATGCACGGGAGCCTGCTGGGACCGGAGTTCGCCGCCGACGAGATCGGGCGCCGGCTGACCGAGGCCGGCGCCCGGTTCACCGTTTTGGACGACGCATCGCTGATCGATTCCGTTGCCCGTGCCATTGCCGACGGCAAGGCGGTGGGCTGGTTCCAGGGAGCGATGGAGTTCGGTCCGCGGGCGCTCGGCGCTCGTTCGATCCTCGGCGATGCGCGCTCGCCGATGATGCAGAAGACGCTGAACCTGAAGGTGAAGTACCGGGAGTCGTTCCGCCCGTTCGCACCCTCGGTGCTGCGTGAGGATGTCGCCGAGTGGTTCGACATCGACGATGACAGCCCGTACATGCTGATGGTCGCAGACGTCGCCGAACGCCACCGGCGCCAGATGAGCGCCGCCGAACAGGCGTTGTTCGGCATCGACAAGCTCAACGTGCCGCGGTCACGGATTCCCGCCGTCACCCATGTCGACTACTCGGCCCGCATCCAGACCGTCCACGAGGACACGAACCCGCGGTACCACGCGCTGATTCGCCGGTTCAAGGAACTGACCGGCTGCCCGGTGATCGTCAATACCAGCTTCAACGTCCGCGGCGAGCCGATCGTCTGCACGCCCGAGGACGCCTTCCACTGCTTCATGGGCACCGGCATCGAGGTTCTGGCCGTCGGCAATTGCCTTGCCCTCAAGGAAGAGCAGGACCCGGCTTTGGCCGAGGACTACAAGGACGCCTTCGAGCTCGACTGACGATCGATCCCGCATCAACTCGACAGCGTGCTGGGCGATTGTCGAACCCGCGGGACGCAAACCGGGCCCATCGCTTGCGAGATGGCGGCTATTTGCGCTACAGCACGGTAACGGCGCCGTGGCGCCGGTGTGCGTCTTATCTTCAGCATCTTAGTGATTGGCGGCGATGATCTCGGCGGCACGAAACCTCGGCGTTCTTCGCGCCCATGTGTGGCCCGCTCAAGGTTGGCGGGCCTTGTTGACGCCGCTCTTCCACACCCGGCTATACCGGATGGCGCTGCGGCGGCGGCCGGCCGGGTCGATTCGCCACGTCTACTCCGTGTCCTGGCCCGAGGACCGGGCGACCGGTGAAGGCGTGCTGGATGGCGCGCTGCCGTTTTTTGGCCGGACCTTGCCCTTGGGCCGCGCACCGTGGACCGCGGTTCCGACCGGTCCCCGCGCAGCGTCGACGTTGCACGGTTTCGACTGGCTCGGCGATCTCGTCGCGATCGGAACGAATGCCGCCGCCGACCGAGCGCGGGAATTGGTCGATGGCTGGATCGCCAGCCAACGCGCCTGCACCGATCCGGCATGGCGGGCCGATGTGCTTGGTTCGCGGCTGGCAGCGTGGATGGCGGCGTCGGAGTTCCTTCTTGCCGGCGGCAACGATGCGTTTCGCGGTCGGTTTCTCGAATCGGCCTCCATGCAGGCCCGCCACCTCGCCCGCGTCGCGCCGACCGTCAGCGGCACCGTCGGTTCCTTTGCCGCGGCGAAGGGCTGGATTACCTCGGCATTGTGTCTGGGTCTCGGCGACGTTGAGCCGGCTTGTTCGTATCTGGACATCGAGATCGACCGACAGGCTCTGCCCGACGGCGGCCACGCCAGCCGCAATCCGCTGGTTCATGCCGGCGTGCTCAGGGACCTCCTCGACATCCGTGCCGCGCTGGAGGCGGGCGGTTCGGAGATTCCGCCGTCCGTTCAGGGCGCCATCGACCGGATGGCACCGATGCTGCGCGCCCTGCGCCACGGAGACGGCGGGCTTGCCCTCTTCCATGGGGGGTTCGAGGGAGACCGCCGGCTCATCGATGCCGTACTGGCTCAGGCCACCGTCCGGGGAAAAGCGCCCGGGTCCGCACCGCACAGCGGTTTTCAGCGTCTCGCGGCCGGGAGAACGGTGGCCATCGTCGATACCGGGCCGCCCCCCACCTTGGGGGGCAGCACGGCCCATGCCAGTGCGCTCGCCCTTGAAGTCAGTGACGGCCGCGACCGGTTGATCGTCAACTGCGGGGCCGCCGGTGCCGACGATCCCGATTGGCGAAACGCGCTCCGGGCCACCGCGGCGCATTCCACCATAACCGTCGACGAAGCCAACTCGGCGGAACTGCGAGACGACGGTCGCTGGGTGGGACAACCGGCGGAGGTCTCCGCGGATCGCCGAGAGGCCGACGGCGCCATCTGGCTCGACGCCGCAAGCCACGGCTACCGACGGCGGTTCGGACTTGTGCATGGGCGGCGGCTCTACATGGACGCAGCCGGCGGCGACATCCGCGGTGAGGACATTCTCGAGGGGGCCGGCGGCAAGATGTTTAGGGCGCGATTCCATCTTCACCCCGACGTCAAAGCGTCGCTCACCCAGGACGGCACGGCGGTGCTGTTGCGCCTTCCGTCCGGGTCTGGATGGCGGTTCATCGCCGTCGGCGGCGCCATGGGCATCGAAGAAAGCGTCTACCTCGGCAGCGGCGGACGACCTCGGCGAGCCGAGCAAATCGTTGTCGGCGGCCCCCTGAGTGGTGCCGGTGCCCGCCTCAAGTGGGCGATCCGCCGCGAGGGCGATAGGCGTTAGCCCGGTTGCTTCAGGTGGCCAGGAAGACGGTAACCGGAACCTTGTCCTGGTGAAGGACAAGGCGGACCGGCAGCTCGGCGGCGGGACCAGGCTCGCAGGCGCGGGTGTACGCCTCGGCTTTTGCGGCTCCGGAAACGACGAGAAAGATGTGTCGCGCGTCGACGACCGCCGTCGGCGAAAGGCTGATTCTCGGCTGTCGGCCATCGGCGGCGGGAACGGCGACCAGACGCCTGCCGGCGTTCCAGTCTCCACCCGGAAACAGCGATGCGATATGGCCGTCCTCGCCCATGCCGAGGAACACCACATCGAGCGGCCAAGCCATCTCACGCACCCAGGATTCGGCCTGTCTCAGACCCGCCGCCGGCGTCGTCGCCACGGTCTTCAGGCGCACGAAGGCGGCTTTCGCCGCGCGGTCCCTGAGCAGATACCGGCGCACCAATCCTTCATTGCTGTCCGGATGACCCCGTCGAACCCATCGGTCGTCGGCGAGGGTGACGGTGACCCGGCGCCAAGCCAATTCGGAGACGGCGAGGAACGGAAGCACGTGTTCGGCCGTTCGTCCACCGGAGACGGCGATAGTCGCCGTTCCACGATCACGCACGGCGGCACGAAGCTCTGCCGCCATGGCCCACGCCGCGGCGCGAGCACACTTGCGGACGGTGTCAAATCGTCGCTCGTTGATCATCGGCGGATGCGGAAGCCCAGGAGTTCCCCGTCCGGTCGCGGGGCGCTTTTCTTCATCTTTGAAGTCGGCGATGAGGCTGTCAACACCGATTAGCCGAGCGCTTTGCGTGGCCGCCCGGGCGACAGCGACGCGGACACAGCGCTAGCGCCCAGCGCGGGGATGGGCGGAGCGATGGACCGCGGCGAGTCGCGTACCGTCCACCTCGGTGTACCGTTGCGTCGTCGACAGCGAAGCGTGGCCCAACAGCTCCTGGATTGTCCTGAGATCGCCACCGCCGCCCAGCAGGTGGGTCGCGAAGCTATGCCGAAGCGCGTGCGGTGTCGCCGTCTCCGGCAATCCGAGCAGCGCCCGCAGCCGCCTCATCTGGCGCTGAACCACCCCGGGATTGAGGGGCCCGCCGCGGACGCCGACGAACAACGAACCGTCGGGGCCGGGATCAAAGGGGCATGCGCGCAGGTAGACGGCGACAGCTTCCGCGACCACCGGAAGCACGGGCACGATCCGCTGCTTGTTGCCCTTGCCGGAGACCACCAGGGTTTCACCAAGAGGCGCAACCTGCCGCTTGAGCGCGAGCGCTTCGCCGATCCGCAACCCGCATCCGTAAAGCAAAACGAGCACCGCCAGATCCCGGTCGGCGATCCACGGCTCTTCGCTGAGGTCGGCGACCGCATCGACGGTTTCCAGCGCTTCGCGTTCGCTCAGCGCCTTTGGAACCGACTTCGGCACCCTGGGCGACCGTAGCGCGCCGATGGCCGCGTTGTGCGCTAGGCCACGCCGATCGAGAAAGCGGAAGAATCCGCGCAGCGTCGACAAGGCGCGTGCCGTCGACGACCGCGCCAGCCCCTGTGCCGCGCGATCGGCCAGATAGCTGCGGAAGTCGGCAGGCTTCAGCCGCTCGAGATCGGCAAGGCCGGGCGGATATCCGAGATGGCGGGCGATGAAGGCCAGAAACGCCTGAAGGTCGGATTCGTACGCTGCGAGAGTATGGCCCGAAACACGCCGTTCGCCGGCGAGCCAGGACCGCCACGCGCCGGCGGCTGCGGCGACCGCGGGCTCGGCGGTCAAACGCGCTGGCCGGTCTTCGGCAGAAGCCTCTGCACGCACCGCTCGGTAACCCGCGCGAGAAAGGTGATGAGCTCGGTTCCCTGATTGGGGTGAAATGCCGCCTCGAACCGCGATCCCAGGGCGAGCACGCCGTGCGGCGCGTCCGCGCCGGGGCGGAGTCGAGCCATCGCGCACGACCGAACGAGAGTCGACGCACCACCGAACAGCGCCCCGTCGTCGCGCATGTCCGGGTGCAACGCGACGTCCTTGCCGGCGCCAACGATGTGATCCGCTCCGCCACTCGGCAGGCAGCGGATCTCCGCCGCGACCACGGGTCCGCGTTCGGCGGGTTCGAAACCCAGCACGGCGATATCGATGTCGAGCAGCAGTGGCAGATCGTCGGCGATGACCCGGCCAAGATCGTCGAGGTCGGCGGCCGCCAGCAATGCCAGGACCGCGGCGTGGGTGCGAGACTGGCTGGCCAGGTTCGTGCGGCTGGTCTCGATCACTTCCTGCGTGCAGTTTCGCAGCCCGTCCAGTTCCCCGCGCAGGCTTTCGACCATGTACCTTTGAATGTCGACGACCTCGTCACCGCTCCAGCGCTCGGGCGCCGCCATCTCCTTCAGCACATCTGCGTTGCGCGCGAGGAAATCGGGATTGCGGCGAAGGTAGTCGATGACCTGACGAGCTTCGAGCTCGTTGTCTTCGGCGGTGGTGACGGCGGCGGCGCCGTCGGAGTCCTTTGTCATGGCAGGTCGGTCTCGCGGATTCGCGGGAGTTCCAGGAACGGCTAAAGTGTATCCGATGCCCAGAATCCGTACCAGTTCGGACGCCGCGACCGATGCCTACAGCCCCGGCGATTGCGTCGGTGTTCTGCTGCCGTTGCCCCTCGCAGGGACCTACGACTATAGGGTTCCCGAGGGTTTGAGCCTGTCGCCGGGCGATTTCGTCCGCGTGCCGCTGGGCAGCCGAGACGTTGTGGGCGTCGTCTGGGGAGATGCCGCCGGGGATGTCGCGCCGGAAAAAATACGCCCGGTGATTCGCCGTCTCGACGTGCCGCCGCTGGCTCAGCCGATGCGCCGGTTTGTCGATTGGGTCGCAACCTACACGGTGCGCGCGCCGGGAGCGATCCTGCGCATGGCGATGAGCGTCCCTGAGGCTTTTGAGCCACCGCGCCCCGTCACCGCTTACGCATTGGCCGAACCCTCGCCCGAGGTACGGTTGACCGGACCGCGAAGACGTGTCCTCGACGTGCTTGCCGATGGTCCTCCCAGGCCAGCCACCGAACTTGCCCGCGAAGCCGGCGTTTCCCCGTCGGTTGTCAGCGGCCTTGCCGACGCCGGTGCGCTGCGCGTCGTGAACCTGCCCGAACCGGCGGACCCGATGCCGGACTGGCGCCGGACGGGCCTGACATTGTCCGCGGCGCAAGCCGATGTCGCCGGCTGTCTTCGGGGTGCCGTTGGCAGCGGTTTCGGAGTCAGCCTGCTCGACGGCGTTCCGGGGTCCGGGAAGACGGAGGTCTATTTCGAGGCCGTCGCCGAAGCTCTCGCCAGGGGCCACCAAGTCCTTGTGCTGCTTCCCGAGATCGCCCTCAGCGCACAATGGCTCGGGCGCTTCCGCGACCGGTTCGGCGCCGCACCGGCGGAGTGGCATTCGGACCTCCCCCGATCCCGGCGGCGACGTGTTTGGCGTGCCGTTGCCGAGGGCACCGCGCGGGTTGTTGTCGGCGCCCGTTCGGCATTGTTCCTGCCGTTTTCCGACCTCGGCCTGATCGTCGTCGACGAGGAGCATGACGCGAGTTTCAAGCAGGAGGACGGGGTCGCCTACAACGCCCGCGACATGGCCGTGGTGCGCGCACAGATCACCGACATACCGGCCGTCCTGGTCTCGGCGACGCCGTCGCTGGAATCCATGGTCAACGCCGAACAGGGTCGCTACCACCGGTTCCATCTTCCCGACCGGCACGCCGGCGCACCGCCTCCGGTCATTCAGACGATCGACATGCGCGCCGATCCACCGCAACGCGGGAGCTGGATATCGCCGCCCCTCAGGCAAGCATTGGCCGAAACCGTCGAGGCCGGCCGCCAGGCGATGCTGTTCCTCAATCGCCGCGGTTACGCACCGCTGACACTGTGCCGCGCCTGCGGCCATCGGTTGCGCTGCCCGCAGTGCACCGCGTGGCTGGTCGAACACCGGCTGGCATCGCGACTGCAATGCCATCATTGCGGATTCCTCGCGCCGCTGCCGATCGAGTGTCCCGAATGCGGTGCCGCCGACAGCCTGATCGCCTGTGGTCCCGGGGTCGAGCGGCTGGCGGAGGAAGTATCGGACGCGTTTCCCGACATGCGTCTGGTTCTCGCCGCCAGCGACACGCTGATCGGACCGGCGGCAGCGGCCGACCTGGTCCGACGGATCGAAGATCATGACGTCGATGTTGTCATTGGCACCCAGATCGTGGCCAAGGGCTACCACTTCCCCTTGCTGAGCCTGGTCGGCGTGATCGATGCCGATCTCGGGCTCGGCGGCGGAGATCTCCGGGCGGCGGAACGAACCTACCAGCTCCTCTACCAAGTCGCCGGGCGAAGCGGACGCGAAGGTCCGCCCGGACGCGTCCTGCTGCAGACCTACATGCCGGAGAACGCCGTCATTGCGGCGATGGTTTCGGGAGATCGAGACCGGTTCCTGAGTGCCGAGGCGGCGGCGCGCCGCACCGCCGGCATGCCACCTTTCGGCCGCCTTGCGGCGCTCGTCGTCTCCGGGCGCGATGCGGGCGCCGTCGAGGCGGCAGCCCGGGGTCTCGGCGCGGCGGCTCCACGGGAGAACGATGTACGCGTCCTGGGACCGGCACCGGCGCCGCTCTCCGTCTTGCGCGGGCGCTACCGCCATCGGCTGCTGATGATTGCGCCGCGCCGGGCGAATGTGCCGGGCCTGGTGCGGAAATGGGTGAACTCAGTGACTGTGCCGGGTACTGTCCGCATTCACATCGACGTCGATCCTTACAGTTTTCTGTGAACGGATTCCTCAACCGCGGATGTTGATATCCCGGATCACATACACCTCGATGGGTTTGTGGGCGTAGGCGCGCGGGCGACGTTTACGCACATGCAGCAAACCCGCCAAAGCGCTGTTTTCTGCCCGTTTCGACGCCCTTTCGGCCTCGGTAGCCGGGTTGCATGGCCCGAACGAGTGTGCTAGACAACGGGCGCTTCGGGGGAGGGGCGCTCCCGGTGCGCGACGCCGCAAGGCCGCGCCCGCCGTTCTGGCCCGGCACAAGACAAATCTTGAGGGGACCCCGGGGTGACGTCCGAGACTACTGGCTCCGCCGGACTTGCCGACCGTTATGCGACGGCGTTGTTCGAATTGGCCGAAGACGGCAAGGCGCTGGATACGGTGGCCGGTGAGCTGGACTCCCTCGGAAAGATGATCAGCGAATCGGACGACTTGGAACGGCTGATCCGATCACCGGTGATATCGCGGGACGACCAGCGCAAAGCCATGGACGCGGTGCTCGAAAGTGCCGGCATCGGCGACCTGACGCGCAAATTCGTCGGCCTTGTCGCGCGAAACCGGCGTTTGTTCGCGCTTCCCGATATGATCGCCGCGTACCGCGATATGCTCGCCGGACGCCGCGGGGAGACCACGGCTGAGGTGGTGACGGCTCAAGCATTGTCCGACGCCCAGCTCTCGGCGCTGGGCACAGCTCTAGAGAAAACGACAGGAACCAAAGAGAAAACGACAGGAACCAAGGTGGCCGTTGCCGCCAGCGTCGACGCAGGGTTGCTCGGCGGCATGGTGGTCAAGGTCGGGTCGCGGATGGTGGATAGTTCGCTGCGCACCAAGCTTCAGCGCATGCGGCTTGCCATGAAGGGGATTGGGTGATGGAAATCCGGGCGGCGGAAATCTCCGCCATTCTCAAGAAGCAGATCGCCGAGTTCGGAACCGAGGCCGAGGTCGCCGAGGTCGGAACGGTTCTCTCGGTCGGTGACGGCATCGCGCGCGTCTACGGCATGGACAAGGTCCAGGCCGGCGAGATGGTCGAGTTTCCGGGTGGCATCAAGGGGATGGCACTCAACCTCGAAGAAGACAACGTCGGTGTCGTCATCTTCGGCGACGACCGCACGATCCGCGAAGGCGACACCGTCAAGCGTACGGGCTCCATCGTCGACGTCCCGGTGGGCAAGGGCTGTCTCGGCCGAGTGATCGACGCCACCGGCGAGGCCATCGACGGCAAGGGGCCGATCGAGACCAAGGATCGCCGGCTGGTCGACGTCAAGGCACCGGGCATCATCCCGAGGAAGTCGGTGCATGAACCGATGCAGACCGGCATCAAGGCCATCGACAGCCTGATTCCCATCGGCCGCGGCCAACGCGAGCTGGTGATCGGTGACCGTCAGACCGGCAAGACGGCGATCATCCTCGATACCATCATCAATCAGAAGCGTATCAACGACCAGGCCAAGGACGAGTCGGAGAAGCTGTACTGCATTTACGTCGCGGTCGGTCAGAAGCGCTCGTCGGTCGCGCAGTTCGTCAAGGTCCTCAAGGACCACGACGCCATGGACTACACGGTGGTCGTCGCGGCGACGGCCTCGGAACCGGCGCCGCTGCAGTTCCTGGCCCCTTATGCGGGATGCTCCATGGGCGAGTACTTCCGCGACAACGGCATGCATGCGGTCATCTTCTACGACGATCTCTCGAAGCAGGCGGTGGCCTATCGGCAGATGTCGCTGTTGCTGCGCCGCCCGCCCGGGCGCGAGGCGTATCCGGGCGACGTCTTCTACCTGCATTCGAGGCTGCTCGAGCGCGCGGCGAAGATGAACGACGACAACGGCGCCGGATCGCTCACCGCGCTGCCGGTGATCGAAACCCAGGCCGGCGACGTCTCGGCTTACATTCCGACCAACGTGATCTCCATCACCGATGGCCAGATCTTCCTCGAGACGGAGCTGTTCTATAAGGGCATCCGCCCGGCGGTGAACGTCGGTATCTCGGTGAGCCGCGTCGGTTCGGCGGCACAGGTCAAGGCGATGAAGAAGGTCGCCGGCACCATCAAGCTCGAACTCGCCCAGTACCGCGAGATGGCCGCATTCGCCCAGTTCGCCTCCGATCTCGACGCGTCCACGCAGAAGTTGCTGAGCCGCGGGTCGCGTCTGACGGAAGTCCTCAAGCAGGGGCAGTTCGCGCCATACCCGGTCGAGGAGCAGGTCGTCTCGATCTTCGCCGGCGTGCGGGGCTATCTGGACCAGATCGATCTCGGCGACGTCGGCCGGTTCGAAGAGGGTCTGCTCAATGGTATTCGTGCCAATGGCGCCGACATCCTTGAGGCGATCCGCTCGGAGAAGGATATCTCCGAAGACACTGAAGCAAAGCTGACCGCGTTCCTCGACGACTTCGTGCGGACGTTCTCGAAACGAGCGCCCGAGCGGCGAACCAGTGGGTAGCACGGCATGCCGAGCCTTAAAGACCTCAAAATCCGGATCAACAGCGTCCAGTCGACGCAGAAGATCACGTCGGCGATGAAGATGGTGGCGGCGTCGAAACTGCGCCGCGCGCAGGTCGAGGCCGAAGAAGGCCGCCCCTATGGGCGCAGCATGGAACGGATGCTGGCCGGTCTGGTCACCACGCTGCCCAGCCTGGAAGCGGCGCCGAAGCTGCTGTCCGGCTATGGCGACGACACCAACCATTTGCTGGTCGTCGTTACCGGCGACCGAGGGTTGTGCGGCGGCTTCAACAGCTCGATCGTTCGCGAAACACGGCGCCAGACGGCGAAGCTTCTCGAGGCCGGAAAGAACGTCCAGATCCTGTGCATCGGCCGCAAGGGCCGCGATGGGCTGCGAATGGAACACCGCGAGCGGATCGTCGACACGCTCGAACAGGTGACCCGCGCCGGTGCCCAGTTCGGACCGGCGCGCGACATCGCCCGGCGTCTGCGTAACATGTTCGACAACCGGGACTTCGACGTCTGCACGATCATCTACAACACCTTCAAGTCGGCGATCAGCCAGGAGGTCACGACCAAGCAGATCATCCCGTTCCCGGTGCCCGAAGCCGGAGAGGCCGGCCCCGAGGAACCGGACATCTCGGGAGCTCTCTACGAGCTGGAACCCGACGAAGAGCGGCTGCTGGGTGCGCTGTTGCCGGCGAACCTGTCGATGCAGATCTTCCGTGCCATGTTGGAAAGCTACGCGTCCGAACAGGGCGCGCGGATGACGGCGATGGACAATGCGACCACCAACGCCAGCGAAATGACCGACAGCCTGACGCTGACCTACAACCGGACCCGCCAGGCGGCGATTACCAAGGAACTGATCGAGATTATCTCCGGCGCCGAGGCGCTGTGAGCCGCCGGATGGAGCCGGCGCCGAGTTTTCCAAAGGAGCCTTCGCGATGAGCAAGAACACCATCGGCACAATCACCCAGGTCATGGGCGCTGTCGTCGACGTCCGCTTTGAGGGCGACCTGCCGGAAATCCTCAACGCCCTGCACGTTCAGCACGAGGGCAAGATCCTGGTGCTCGAAGTCGCACAGCACCTGGGCGAATCGACGGTGCGCACGGTCGCCATGGACACCACTGACGGCCTCGTCCGCGGCCAGGAAGTGGTCGATACCGGCGCGCCGATCTCGGTTCCGGTCGGACCGGAGACCCTGGGCCGGATCATCAACGTCATCGGCGACCCGGTCGACGAGCGGGGTTCGGTGGAAACCAAGATGACCTATCCGATCCACCGTCCGGCACCGACCTACACGGACCAGTCGACGGAAACCGAGATTCTGACCACCGGCATCAAGGTCATCGACCTGATCGAGCCCTATCCCAAGGGCGGCAAGGTTGGCCTGTTTGGCGGCGCCGGCGTCGGCAAGACCGTCATCATCATGGAGCTGATCAATAACATTGCCAAGGCGCACGGCGGCTATTCGGTGTTCGCCGGTGTCGGCGAGCGGACCCGCGAGGGCAACGACCTCTATCACGAGATGATCGAGTCCGGGGTCATCCAGCTTGGCGGCGTCGGCTCCAAGGCGGCGCTCGTCTATGGCCAGATGAACGAGCCGCCGGGAGCCCGCGCGCGGGTCGGCCTGACCGGCCTGACCCTGGCCGAGTACTTCCGCGACGAGGAAGGTCAGGACGTGTTGTTCTTCATCGACAACATCTTCCGATTCACCCAGGCGGGTTCCGAAGTGTCGGCGCTGTTGGGCCGCATTCCCTCGGCGGTGGGCTATCAGCCGACGCTCGCCACCGACATGGGCACCTTGCAGGAGCGTATCACCTCGACCAAGAAGGGATCGATCACCTCGGTGCAGGCCATCTACGTGCCGGCCGACGACCTCACCGACCCGGCGCCGGCGACCTCGTTCGCCCACCTCGATGCGACGACCGTGTTGAGCCGCTCGATCGCCGAACTCGGCATCTATCCGGCGGTGGACCCGCTCGACTCGACCTCGCGGGTGCTCGATGCCCGCATCGTCGGCGAGGAACACTACACCTGCGCCCGTGAGGTTCAGCGGATCCTGCAGACCTACAAGTCGCTGCAGGACATCATCGCCATCCTCGGCATGGACGAGCTGTCGGAAGAGGACAAGCTGACCGTCGCCCGGGCGCGGAAGATCCAACGGTTCCTCAGCCAGCCCTTCCACGTCGCCGAGGTGTTCACCGGCATGCCGGGCGTGTTCGTTAACCTCGACGACACCATCAAGGGCTTCAAGGGCATCGTCGCCGGCGACTACGACCACCTGCCGGAAGCGGCGTTCTACATGGTCGGCACCATCGAGGAGGCCGTGGAGAAGGCCAAGAAGATGGCAGAGGAAGCGGCGTAGGCCGGATAGCAGGCGGGAGCGGGGCCGATGGCCGACACCATTCAGTTCGAGATCGTCACGCCGGCACGGCAGATCGTCGCGCAGGATGTCCATCTCGTGGTCATCCCCGGCGGCGCCGGCAACTTCGGTGTCCTGCCGCAGCATTCGCCCCTGCTATCGACGCTGCGCCCCGGCACCATCGAGATCTACGACTCGAACATGAAGGTGACGGACCAGATCTTCGTCGAGGAAGGCTTCGCCGAGGTAACGCCCGAGCGCTGCACGGTCCTTGCCGAGGAATCGATATCCGTCTCCGAGATCACCCGCGACTTCGCCGATGCGCGGCTCAAGAAGGCGCATGATGCGTTGATGGTCGCCGACACCTTCGGCGTGCGCATCGGTGCCGAGCGCGAACTGCGCGCCGCGGAGGCCATGGCCGAAGCCCTCGACCTCTACGAGAAGGCCCAGGGCAAGACGAGCTAGTGCGCCGCGGCCACCCGGTCCGCGGGGGCAAGGCATGAGACTCTATCTGGTTCAGCACGGCGAGGCGGTGTCCGAGGACGTCGATCCTGACCGGCCGCTCAGCGATTCCGGCCGCACCGATGTCGCCCGCGTCGCCGGGTTTCTCGCCGAAGCAGGTGTCACAGTCGATCGCGTCGTGCACAGCGGCAAGACCCGGGCGCGCCAAACCGCCGACGCCTTCGCCGCAGCCCTGGCGCCGGGGGCCGTGGTCGCCCAGACAGAGAGCGGCATCGCCCCGAAGGACTCCACCGATTGGCTGGCGGACGCCGCGGCAAGTTGGACCGACGATGTCGTGGTCGTCGGCCATCTCCCATTCATGGGCCGAGCGGTATCGCGGCTCGTCGCCGGCAACGAGGACGCGAGTGTCGTTGCCTTCACCCCGGGTACGGTCGTTTGCCTGGAACGGGACGACGATGCCGGAACCTGGACGGTTGCATCGATGCTCGGACCGACTCAGTTCGACCGGACCTTGCGCGGCGTGTGACCGGACCGCTGCATTCCTGGGATATCTCCGTCGCCGAGGCGATCGCCCTACAGAAGAGCCTGGCCGACCGAGTCGAGTGCGAGGACCGACTGGGGCCGGTCGACCGGGTCGCCGGCATCGACGTCGGCTATGACAAGGCCAGGGGTGTCGCCCGTGCCGCCGTCGTCGCCATCGACGCCGCCACCTTGGACACGGTGGATTCGGCGGCGGTCGAACGGTCAACGGCGTTTCCCTATGTTCCGGGCTTACTGTCGTTCCGCGAGTTGCCCGCGGCCATCGACGCCCTCGACCGATTGACCACACCGCCGGATGTGCTGCTCTGCGACGGCCACGGCTTCGCTCATCCGCGCCGGTTCGGGATCGCCAGCCATCTCGGTGTGTTTCTCGACATTCCATCCATCGGTGTCGCCAAGTCCCGGCTCGTTGGCGAGGCCGACGAGCCCGGGCCGGATCGCGGCGACCGGGCGCCGCTGACCCACAAGGGCGAGGAGATCGGCACCGTCCTCCGAACCCGCGCCGGTGTGAGTCCGATCTTCGTATCCGTCGGACACCGGGTCTGCCTCGACACCGCCGTCCGGATCGTGCTCGCGTGCACGACCCGGTACCGCCTGCCCGAAACAACCCGCCGCGCCGATCGGTTGTCGAAGACACGGTGATGGCGGCAGAGGGTTTGCCCGCAAGCATCGGATATCCCGGTAAGGGCGGCCTGTGGTTCTCTCGCCATGACATCGGCGACCGACGAGGCAACCATGACCAACCGGACGATGACCGCAGGAGATTGGACGCTCCTCGCCGTGCTTTCGGTGCTGTGGGGCGGGTCCTTCTTCTTCGTTGAGGTCGCAATTGAGCAATGGCCGCCGGCAACCGTAGTCACCGGCCGGGTCGGGCTTGCAGCTATCGCGCTATGGGTTTGGGTGGCCGCCAGCGGATTGCCGGTGCCCCGCGACTTCCGCGTATGGGGCGCCTTTGCCGCCATGGGTGCACTCAATAACGTACTGCCCTTCGGGCTCATCGCCTGGGGCCAGACGGCAATCGACAGCGGTCTGGCGTCGATCCTCAACGCGACGACCCCGCTGTTCACCGTGGTCATTGCGCATGTCGTGACCGCCGACGAACGGATGACGGCCAATCGGCTGGCCGGAGTCGTCATCGGCATTGTCGGCGTTGCCGTGCTCGTTGGACCGGCGGCGCTGACCGGCATCGGCGGCCACGCCCTCGGTCAGGTGGCGATCCTCGCCGCGGCGCTGTCCTATGCCTGCGCCGGAGTTTACGGTCGGCGGCTTTCGGCAATGCCGCCAGCGGTCGCGGCGGCAGGCATGCTGACCGCATCCACGGTGATGTCTGTGCCGTTCGCCCTCGTCCTCGACCGCCCGTGGACGCTGGCCATCGACGGGATCACGGTCGGCGCCGTCGTCGGTCTGGCCCTGGCCAGCACGGCGGTCGCCTATTTGATTTATTTCCGCCTCCTCGCCCGCGCCGGAGCGACGAACCTGTTGCTGGTCACGTTCCTCATTCCGGTGACTGCATTGGTCCTCGGTATCCTCGTGCTCGGCGAACGGCCCGGAGTGTCCGCCTTTGCTGGAATGGCGCTCATTTTCGCCGGTCTTGCCGCCGTCGATGGCCGTTTGCTGGCGTGGTTTGCACGCCGTCGCCGGCCGGGTGTTCGAACCGCTCGCTGACCCCAATCCCGATGACATTTCGGTGAAGGATCAGGGCCTTGGGCTCGGAGGGGTTGATTTTTGTGCACCGCAGCATATTTTATTACGGAACTGTACGCTTTTGGACTATTTTTTTGTTATAACGGCAGGGCCGCTTGACCGGTTGCGATGTGGGCTTGTACTTTGGTTGGTGTTTGCAATTCACGTTTGTTTTCCAAAATATCGCTGACAGT
>Ga0209568_1000021_pt1 | contig 55000 bp, 50 predicted proteins | sample WorMetOlspDAHAB2_FD_187406 | JGI IMG/M metagenome (GOLD analysis project Ga0209568, IMG submission 187406) | Marine gutless worms symbiont microbial communities from Max Planck institute for Marine Microbiology, Germany - Olavius sp. DAHAB.2... ...
CGCCACCAAGTACCTGGACAGCTATCTCAGATGGTTCCATCTCATCGAACTCGGCGACCAGCCATCGCCAAGAGCCTGCCTCGAGGCGGCGATGACGAGGCCATGCCTTCGTTTTGCGAATTGAGCCTTTCCATTTCCAGGCCGAACATCTGGAAGAAAACCGGATCACCGCACTGCTTGCGCTTGGAAACCACGACGACGTGGATACCGCCGATCTTCAGGTGAGCCGTCGGCCCCAGATCCAAACTTCGCCCCGCGTAGATGCCGAGCGTGCCGACGCAGCGGCCGTCATGCAGTCCGGCGACTTCCACATCGGCCTCGTAACGCTCGGAGAAAGCGCTTTCGGTCTCGGCGTTGAAGACCGCCCGGAAGCGCGCGCCGACGCCCCGCTCGTGGGCCGCGCCGGCCAAGGCGGGATCGAAGAATATGCCGAAGTAGCAACCCTCGACGGCGGCCTCCACCAGGGCCTTCAATATCCATGTGGTGTTGCCGCGGCCGCCGCCGCCCGGATTGTCGGCGACGTCGGCGAGTATGACCGCCGCCCGTGCCGGATCCTGGCCGCAGGCCTTGGCCTCGGCCACGGCGGCCGCCACCGGAGTGAGGGAAATCCGGAACCGATGCCGGCTGTCCCAGGCGCGCCCGGCCAACTCGGCGGCCAATTCCCGCGCCGGCCCGGCATCGTTCCTGGCGGTGACGATCACCGCCATGCCGTTTTCCGGTGAATTGCCATAGGCGAACCCGGCGACGATGGAAACGTTGGCAATGGCGTCCGACTTCACCTGCTGGCCGTAGTCGATGAGATCACCATAGGGGCCGTCGGCGGTGAGCAGCGTCACCGGCGGGGAGACCATGGGAACACGGATGAACGCGGCGTGCGGCTTCATGCCGTCGAACATCTCCCACATGAGGCCGGCCGCCTCCGCCGCCCGGTCGCGCTGATCGACGTGGGGATTGGTAATGTATGAGATAAGGATATCCGCCGTTTCGACCATGCGATCGGAAATGTTGGCGTGCAGATCGAGGGTCGCGATCATCGGCACATCAGGCCCGATGATGGCCCGCACCATTTCGAACAACTCGCCGTCCGGATCGGTGCTTTGGGTCGACGTCATGGCACCGTGGGCGGAAAAGTAGACGCCGTCCAGGGGCATGGCGTCTTCGAGCCGGCGCCTCATCTCCGCCTTGGTGCCGAGGAAGAAATCGTGATCGACCGGGCCGCCCGGCTCGCAATTGGTGATCAGGATGGAAACGGGCTGCCAATCGTCCGTGATGCGGTCCATCTCGGCGCGGAAACCGGAAAGCTCGGCGGCGGATACGGGATGCTCGCGGGCTAGATCCTCGGTGATCTCCCCGCCTTGCATGTAGTAGACGGAGCGAAAATCGGCCTCGGTGGAGGTCGGGGCGAAGTGATTGCTTTCCAGATGCATGCCCATGAGGGCGATCCGCTTGGTCACGGGGTGTCCTTTCGCTGTCTTTCTATTCCGCCGCGGCGCCCGAGATCTGGCGTTGCACCAGGTGCGCGTAAAGCCCGCCCCGGGCCAGCAGTTCGCCGTGGCTGCCCTGCTCGACCACCCGGCCGTCCTCCAGGGCGACGATCAGATCGGCGTCGCGGACCGTCGACAGGCGATGCGCGATGACCACGGTGGTGCGGTCGTGCATGAGTTCCTCCAGGGCGCGGCGGACCATCTGCTCACTGACCGCGTCCAGGTGCGAGGTGGCCTCGTCGAGGATCAGCACCGGCGCGTCCTTCAGGAAGGCCCGGGCGATGGCGACGCGCTGGCGTTGGCCGCCGGAAAGCCGCATGCCCCGTTCGCCCACCGGGGTGTCCAGCCCGTCCGGCAGGCCGGTGACGAAATCCGTCAGGGCCGCCCGGTCGATGGCATCCGCCAGGGCCCGTTCGTCGGCGTCCGGGCGGGCCAGCAGGATGTTGGCCCGGAGCGTGTCGTTGAACAGATAGGTATCCTGCGCGACCAGGGCGATCCCGGCGCGCAGGTCGTCCAACTTGTGTTCACGCAGATCGGCGCCGTCGAAGGTGATGCGCCCCGATGCCGGGTCCCAGAAACGGAGCAACAGATGCGCCAGGGTCGTCTTGCCGGCGCCCGAAGGCCCGACCAGAGCGAGGGTCCTGCCGGCTTCGATGTTCAGGCTCACATGATCGAGGGCCGGCTCACGGCGGCCCGGATAGGTAAACGATACGTCGTCGACCGTCAGCCCACTCTTGCCTTCCGCCTGCCCATGACCGGGGCCGTCGGTGACCGGCACGTCCTCGTGTTCGACGGCGTAAAGGCGCCGGGTCGAGCCAAGCGTGTCGGCCAACTGCCGGCCGATGTGGGCGATCTCGGAGACCGGCAGGAAAGCGGCCATGGCCAGCAGCGTCAAAAGCGGCAGCAGGCCGCTCTCCAACTGCCCCGCCTGGACCAGAAGCGCGCCGGTGACCACCACGGCAAGACCGCCGAGGCCGGTGATGGTTTCCAGCAGCGCCGTCTGCACGGTCAAATCCCGGAAGAAGGGCAACCGCACCTTGAGGTAATTGGCCACCTTGGCGTCGAACTCTGCGCCGCGCCGGTCCGCCTGCTGGAAGGCGACGATCTCGGCCAGGCCCTGCACCGTATCGACGGCATGGGCGTTGAGATCTCCCAGCGCCTCGCGGGTCTTCGATCCGAGCCGATCGAGGCGGCCGCGAACCAGGAACGGGCTGATCGCCACCAGGGCCAGGAAGGGCGCCAGGGCCACCGCCAGGGGCCAGCCGGTACCGCCTAAGAAAACCATCACCAGGACCGGAACCAGGAGAGCGACGAAGGCCGGCGCCACCGTATGGGCGAAGAAGTACTCCACCGTCTCCACGTCCTGGGTCGCCATGGCCACCAGGTCACCGGTGCGCCGCCGAAGCAGGTAGGCGGGGGCCAGCTTGTCCAGCTTGCGGAACAGGTCGATGCGCATCTCGGCCAGCATGCGGAAGGCCATGTCATGGGCGATCCAGGATTCGAGCCAATGGAAGACCCCGGCCACGGGGGCGAGCGCGCAGAGCCACAGGATGTGGGCCAGGTAGGGTTCGCCGGCCTTGACCGCGGCGACGGCGAGCGCCCCCACCACGCCGACACCGATATAGGCGAACACCCGGGTGATGCCGAAAAACAGGGTCAGCAGGAACTTCGCCCGCCACGGCGTCACGTAGCCCATGAGGGCCCGGAAGGCCTGTCCCCAAGTCAGGCCCTCGGCGCGCACGATGGCGTCCGTCGACTCCAGGTCCGCCTGGGCGTCGAAAAAGCCGATCTCGTCGGCCGGGGCATCCTCATCGGTGCGTTCCCGGGAGGTCGCCGGCGCCGCCGCGCCTTCCGCCGCCTGGCCGGCCATGAGCCGCCGGTAGGGGCCTTGCCTGCGCATCAGTTCGGCGTGGGAACCGGTCTCGGCGACGCGGCCGTCCTCGAGGGCGAGGATGCGGTCGGCGTCGATGACGCTGGAAAGCCGGTGCGCGAAGATGATCGTCGTCCGGTCCTTCATGAGCCGGTCCAGGGCGTCCTGGATGACCCATTCGTTCTCCGCGTCGACGGCCGAAAGGGCCTCGTCGAGGACCAGGATGGGGGCGTCGCGAAGGAGCGCGCGGGCGATGGCGATGCGTTGGCGTTGGCCACCGGACAGCTTGACGCCGCGTTCGCCGATGACCGTGCCATAGCCTTGCGGAAGCCGCCGGATGAACTCGTGCGCATTGGCGTTACGGGCCGCCTCCTCCAGCTCCGCCTGGCTGGCGTCGGGCTTGCCGAATCGCAGGTTTTCCTCGACGGTGCCGTGGAACAGGTAGGTATCCTGGCTGACCACCGCCAGATGGCGCCTGAGGGTGGCGAAGTCCAGGTCCGCCACATCGACGCCGCCGACCCGGATCGCGCCTTCGGTCGGCTGGTAGAGCTTCAGCAACAGCTTCAGGATCGTCGACTTGCCGGCACCGCTGGGCCCGACCACGCCGATGCGCTCGCCGGCGGCGACCTGGAAGGAAATGCCCTGGTGCGCGGAATCGTGGCTGCCCGGATAGCGGAACACCACTTGATCGAACTCCACGGTGGGCGCGAGCTCGCGGGATTCGTCGCCGTCCCGGTCGACCACCAGGGGTTCGGCGTCGAGAATCTGGTAGATGCCCAGCGCCGCCGACAGGCCGACCATGCCGTTGTGCAAGAGCGCCCTCAAGTCACGCAGCGGCCGGAACACCTCGGTGCCCAGCATCAGCACGATGACCAGCACTTCCAGGCTGGTCTCGCCCGTCGACACCCGCCAGGCGCCGACGCCCAAGGCCGCCGCGGCACCGACGGTGATCCCCGTGTCGGTAATGCCCCGGGCCGCGGCATTGGTGGCCAGCACCCACATGGTGGAGCGGAACAGATCGCGGGCCCGGTGGGCCAGTTGCTCGATCTTCGCCGTCGACTGGCCGAAGGCCTTCAGGGTGCCGAGCCCCTGCACGGAATCCAGGAAATCGGCGGCGAAGGCCTTGTAGGATTTCGAACGGGCCAGGCTGTTCTTGTGGTCGATGGCATGAAAGGCCATGGGCGCGATCAGGGTGACCAGGGCCGAGCCGGTCAGCACCAGGGCCACGGCCCAGTCCAGATAGACGGCGAAGCCGAAGATCAACAGCGGCGTCAAGGCGGCGACGAACAACTGCGGCAGATAGCGGCCGAAATAGGTCTCCAACTGCTCGACCCCGTCGACCAGCGAGACGATGACATCGCCGGTACGCTGCAGACCGAAGTGGGCCGGGCCCAGTTCGATGATCTTGGCGTAGATGATGCGGCGGATATGGCGCTGCACCAGGGCCGCGGTCTCGTGAGCGACCATGGTCCGCCAGTATTCCAGGCCACCACGGGCCAGCATGGCGACGGCGACGATCAGCGCGGCGGGCGCGATCTCATCGAGGCCGGCGCCGCCGAACACCTTGCCGATGAGCCAGCCCAAGAGCGCCAGCCGGGCGATGCCGACGGCCGTCGCGAACAGGCCGACGGCCACCGCATAGGCGATGCGGCCGCGCACCCCTTCGGTGAATGCCCAAAGCCTGGGATCGAAGTACATGCCTTCTCCTATAGCAAACCCGGCGCGTTTGCTTCATCGACGATTGCGCATAGGGGGTCTGCGAAAATGCAGAGCCCCGGCCGATCGACCGGGGCTCCTCAAGTATTCAGTGGCCCGAGGTTAGCGCGACCGCAGCTTCGGATCGAGGGTGTCGCGCACGCCGTCGCCAAACAGGTTGAAACCGAACACGGCCACGGAAATGGCGACGCCGGGCCAGATGGCGACCCAGGGCGCCGATTCGGCGAACTCCTCGGCGCCGCCCTGCAGCATCAGGCCCCAGGCCGGGGTCGGTTCCTGCACGCCCATGCCGAGATAGCTCAAGGAGGCCTCCAGCAGGATCGCCTGGCCCAGGAACGAGGTCAGCATGATCAGGTAGGGCGCCATGACGTTGGGCACCATGTGGCGGAGAATGATCCGCGCGTTGGAGAAGCCCAAGGCCCGGGCCGCGTCCACATAGGGTATCTCGCGGATCGCCAGGGCGTTGGAACGCACCACCCGGGCGCATTGCGGGATGAAAGGTATGGTGATGGCGATGATCACGTTCTGGGTGCCCGGCCCCAAGGTGGCGACAACCGCCAGGGCGAGAATGATCAACGGGAAAGCCATGATCACATCGACGATGCGCTGCACGACGAGATCGAAGATGCCGCCGAAATAGGCGCTGGCGACGCCCAGGATCAGCCCCATGGTGGACCCCAGGATGGCGCAGGTAAAGCCGACGAACAGCGCCGTGCGGGCGCCGTAGATGATCCGTGTCAACAAATCACGGCCGAACTGGTCGGCGCCCAGGAACAGCGAAATGCCGAACTGTTCGTGCATGGTACCCGGCGCGGCCAGCATATATTCCAAGTCATTGTCCTCGGGCGGGAAGACGGTCAGGAGCTCGGCGAAGATGGCCATCAGGATCATCGCGATAACGAGGACAAATCCTGCGGCCGCCAGGGGCTGCTTCCGGGTCAGGTCGACGACGACTTGGTGCCAGGGTTTCTTCTCGGACAGTTTCTCGAAATCGGCTTCGACTTGAATTTCGGAGACGGTAACCATGCCAGCGTTCCCTTAGCTGTAACGGATGCGCGGGTCGAGCCACGCGTAGAGAATGTCGACGAACAGGTTGGTGAAGACGAAGATCACCACCACCAGCATGACCAATTGCTGGGTCATGGAGAAGTCCTGGTTGCCGACGGACTCGACGAACAGCTTGCCCAGCCCGTTCAGGTTGAAGACCTGTTCGGTAACCACCAGGCCGCCCATGAGGAAGGCGAACTCGATGGCGATGATGGTGACCACCGGGAGAAGCGAATTCTTCAGGGCGTGGCGGTTGATGATGACCTTCTCGATCAGTCCCTTGGCCCGGGCGGTGCGCACGTAGTCCTCGCGCAGCACTTCCAGGAGCGCCGAGCGGGTCATGCGGGTGGCCACGGCGGAATAACGGTAGCCGGTGGCCACGGCGGGCCAGATCAACTGCGACAGGTTGCGGGCCGGGTCCTCCCAGATGGGCACGTAGTCGATGGGCGGCATCCATGGCTCGCCGAAGAAGTGCTGGGTACTTATCAGCAGGCCCAGAATGATCAGGATGCCCAGCCAGAAGGACGGCATGGCGATCCCGGCGATGGAGAAGGTCCGGACGACGTAATCGATCCAGGTATCCTGCTTGACGGCGGAAATGACGCCCAGCGGGATGGCGATGATCACCGCCACGGCGGTGGCCATGATGGCGACCTGCAGGGAAAGCTCGAAACGGAGCCCGATCTCATGGGTAATGGGGAACCCGGTCCACATGGACTCACCCAAATCGAAGACCATGTATCCCCAGAGGAAATCAAAGAACTGTATGATCAGCGGCTGGTCGAGGCCCAGGTTCTTCTGACAGAGCGCGATCTCGGCCGGGTCGGCATAAAGGCCCGTGCCGGCGAGACGGATCTCACAGACGTCGCCGGGCACCAGCCGTAAAAGGAAAAAAACGAAGATGGCGGCACCGATCAGGGTCGGGATCACCATCAGCAACCGTTTCAGAATATATTTCGACATAAAAAGCTCGGTCCCTTGAGCCGGGGAGTCCCGCCCGCCGCCCCGAAAGACGGCGGGCGAAATCCCGTTAAGTAGCGTCGCTTACTTGTCCAGCCAGACTTGGTCGAGGTGCTGGTTCAAGTAGTGGCTCGGCGCAATCTTCCAACCCTTCACGTAGGAGCGGTGCGGGTTGATCTTGTACCACCAGAGCGTAATGCCGGAGATCATCATGTCGTCGATGACCCGCTTCTCATACTTGCGAATGAGGGCACGCTGCTCTTTCGGATCGGCGGAGCGCAGCAGCTTTTCGTAGATCTCGTCAGCCACCTTGTCGCCGCCGTTGGCGTAGTTGTTGCCGGCGGTGGTCAGGAACTTCGTGATGTCGGCGATCGGGTTGATGACCGACTGGCAGTTGAAGTCGATGGAGACATCGAAGTCCTTCTTCTTACGCAAGGTCGCGTAGAACGGCGGGGTCGGTTGAACCCGCTGCTTGACCTTGAGGCCGACCTTCTTCCACTGGTCGATGAGCCAGGTGCCGACAACCTTGTAAGGCTGGTCGACGCCGCGGTTGTTGAACTCGAAGCTGGCGCCCGCGGCACCGGCTTCGGCCAACAGCTTGTTGGCTGCGGCGCGGCTGGCCTTGATGTCCTTCGAGTAACCGGCCAGTTTGCTGAGCTCGTCGGCCCTCGCCGCGAACGGGTGGTTCGGGAAGACGATGCCGCCAACGGTCTTCACGATGGCGATCCGGCTCAGGTACTTGGAGCCGCCGTGGCGATCGACCGCCAGGGTCAGCGCACGACGCACCCGCGGGTCGTCGAAGGGCTTACGCTTGTGGTTCGGCGCGAACATCAGCACGCAGTTCCAGTCGCTTTCCTGGACCGTGATCTTGTTGCCCAGCGCCTTCACCAGATCGTCGCGGTGCTTCGGCGGGAAACCACGGAACTCGATAGCCGCGCGGTCGCCGCGAATGGCCTGCACCCGGACTGCCAGCTTCGGCGCCGAGATGGCCTTGATGCCGTCCAGATACGGCTTGCCCTTGTGGTGGTAACTGGCGTTGCGCACGCCTTCCACGAAGGAGCCCTTCTGGTGCTGCACGAACTTGAAGGCACCGGTGCCGTTGATGTTCTTCTGGTGCCACTTGTAGCCGTGCGTATCCAGGTCCTTCTTCGCGTAGATGAAGTTGAACGGAAGCGCCAGCGCCGGAATGAAGGTACCGGTCGGGAACTTCAGTTTGAAGGTCACCTGGTGATCGTTGTCCGCGGTCACCGATTCGACGGCCTTGAAGAACGCCTTCCGCGCGCTGGGAACACCCTTCGGCGGGAAGATGATCTTGTCGAAAGTGGCTTTCACGTCGGCCGCCGTCAGGGGGGTGCCGTCATGGAACTGCACGCCCTTGCGGATCTTGAAGGTGAACTTGGTGCCGCCCTCTTCGCCCGCCGCGTTGACTTTGCCTTCGCAGATGTCGCAAACGAAATCCGTCGGCGAGGACGGATTGTCGGGATTGACCCGGATCAGACCCGAATAGAACGGGCGGATCGGGTGAATCATGCCAAAGGTGGTTTCCTTATGGCCGTCGTAGGACGGAATCTTCGATCCCACGACGTAGTTGAGGACGCCGCCCTTTTTGGGCATAGCCTCCGCCACGGCAGCACTGAAGACGAGGCCAGCCCCGACCACAGCGGATACCGCGAGTTTTGAGTAGACGTTCTTCATTATCGTCTCCTTCCCAGTGAAGTCAGGAACCTCCCAGTTCCTCTCATCATGCGGCATTTCCTTATCTTGAAATGCTCACACCTCCGTGCAGGCCACCCAGTGACCCGGCTTTACTTCCCGAAACTCGGGAAACTCTTTCTTGCACCCGTCGTGCGCCAACGGGCAGCGCGGATGGAAAACGCAGCCCGGCGGCGGGTTGATGGGGCTCGGAATCTCGCCCTTGATGATCTTGTGGGCGCGGCCGTTCTCCAGATCGGGATCGGGAATCGGCACCGCTTCCAACAACGCCTGCGTATAGGGATGCAAGGGGTGATCGAACAGTTCGTCGCATTCCGCCAGTTCGACCATGTGGCCGAGATACATGACGGCGACCCGGTGGCTGATGTGCCTGACGACGCTCAAATCGTGGGAGATGAACAGGTACGTCAGGCCGAATTCCTCGCGCAGATCCTCAAGCAGGTTGACCACCTGGGCCTGGATCGACACGTCCAGCGCCGACACCGCCTCGTCGCAGATGATGAACTCCGGGTTCATTGCCAGGGCCCGGGCGATGCCCACCCGCTGGCGTTGGCCGCCGGACATCTCGTGCGGATAGCGGTCGGCGAAATTAGCCTTCAGGCCGCATGTGGTCAGCAGCTCGACGACCCGCTGGTTGCGCTCTTCCTCGTCGGGAATGATGCCATGCACGCGCATGGGCTCGGCGATGATTTCGCCAATCTTCATGCGCGGATTCAGGGACGAGAACGGGTCCTGGAAGATCACCTGGATCTTCTTGCGGACGTCCAGCATCTCCTTGTTGTCCAAGGGCATCAGATCCGTGCCGCGGTAGATGATTTCACCGGAGGTCGGATCCTCGAGCTTCAGGATGCAGCGCCCGCAGGTGGTCTTGCCGCACCCCGATTCGCCGACCAGGCCGAGGGTCTCGCCCTTCATGATCTTGAAACTAATTCCGTCGACCGCCTTGACGTGGGCGATGACCGTTTGGATGAAGACCCCTTCCGTCACCGGGAAGTGCATCTTCAGGTTCTTCACGTCGATCAGCACCTCGTCCGTGGGCTTGCCCCGGAACTGGGCGTCGTCGCGCGATGCGGCGACTTCGTTCGGCGGGCTCATGAGGCCTCCTTCAGTAGAGCGGCCACCTGTTCCTTTTGGAAACAGGCCGTCGCGTGGCCATCGGCCACGTCTTCCAAGGGCGGGAAGCTGTTGGCGCATTCGTCGGTGGCGAATCGGCAGCGCGGCCTGAACGCGCAACCCTCATCCAGCATGGTCAGATCCGGCGGCTGTCCTTCCACCGGGTCCAGCTTCGCTTGGCGCTGCTGGTCCATGCGCGGCACTGATTTAAGGAGCGCCAGGGTGTAGGGATGATGCGGCCGATAGTAGATGTCGGCGGCGGTGCCGCTTTCGATGATCTTGCCGGCGTACATGACGTTGACCCGGTCCGCATAGCGGGCCACCACACCCAGGTTGTGGGTGATGATGATCATGGCGACGCCGAGCTCGCGGGTCAGGTTCTTCATGAGCTCCAGGATCTGTGCCTGGATGGTCACGTCGAGCGCCGTGGTCGGCTCGTCGGCGATGATCAGTTTCGGCTCGCAACTGAGCGCCATGGCGATCATCACCCGCTGACGCATGCCGCCGGACAGATGGTGCGGATACTGTGCCAGGCGACGCTCCGGCTCGGAGATGCCGACCATGCCGAGTAGTTCCGTGGCCCGCTTGAAGGCGTTGGCCTCGCTGATGTCCGTGTGGGCCAGCATGGTTTCCGTCAACTGCATGCCGATGGTCAGCACCGGATTGAGCGACGTCATGGGCTCCTGGAAGATCATCGAGATGTCCTTGCCGCGGACATTGCGCATGGTCTCTTCGTCCAGGTCCAAAAGGTTCGTTCCGGCGAAACGGATCTCGCCTTCGACGATCTTGCCCGGCGGCCATGAGATCAATCTCAGGATGGACATGGCGGTCACCGACTTGCCGCAGCCGGACTCGCCGACGACGGCGACGGTCTCGCCTTCATCCACCGTGTAGGAAACACCGTCCACGGCCTTGACGACGCCGGCGGACGTAAAAAACTGCGTCTTTAACTTGTCGATCTCAAGCAGAGTCGCCAATGGTCCTCCCTTTCGCGCCCCGCCCTTTTTCCCCGGGCGTTCAAGCGGCGCATTTCCAAAACCGTAGAGTTCGCCTTGCGCCTTGTCAAATGGTTACCGAACCGATTTTCGCAAGCCATTTCATGGCCGAAATTCCGCTGTTCACGGTTTTTCGTTAGGTGAAATAACCCCCCCTTTAAAATCGCCCATCGAAACGTTAGGAAATTCCCCTGCGGGTGCTCGGCGGGACTTTGTATACGATCGTACATGTTGCCGCAGAGGGGGCGTTTGCGGAGCCGCAGCGGGCGGCACGAACCGCTGATTTCGGCGGTTTCTGGCCTTTTCGGGAGATGAAACATGGCAAGCGAGCAATATGAAGCGGGACTGCGGTGCCGTACCGAGGTCCTGGGCGAGGCGTACGTGCAAAAGGCGCTGGCCGGCGCCGACGATTTCAATCGTGACTTCCAGGAGATGGTCACCGAGTACTGCTGGGGCGGCACCTGGGGGCGCGGCGTCCTGGACAAGCGGGCGCGTTCGATCCTGAACCTGGGCATGCTCGCCGGGCTCGGCAAGTCCCACGAGTTCAAACTGCACTTCCGGGGCGCGATCAACAACGGCCTCACGCTCCAGGAATTGCGGGAGATATTGATCCAGATCGCCGTCTACTGCGGCATCCCGGCGGGCATTGAGGCCTACCGTAATGCCCGCGAGGTGCTGGCCGACATGGACATCGACCCGGCCCACATGGACAGCGAGGAATCATGAGCCCGGAAAAATACGGTTTCATCGGCTTGGGCCAGATGGGCGGCCCCATGGCCGGCAATATCGCCGCCAAGGGCTTCGCGCTCACCGTCTACGACAAGGCCGGCACCCAGGGCCTGGCGCCGGAAGGCGCGGAACTGGCCGCCGATGTGGCCGGCGTGGCGCGCGCCGCCGATACGGTGTTCCTGTCGGTTCCCGACGGCAAGGTGTCGCTGGCGGTGATCGACGAGATCGTCGCCGCGGCGGACCGCCGCGCCGGTGTGGTCATCGACCTCTCGACCATCGGGCCGGAGGCGGCCCGCGAAGCGGCAAGGCGCTGTGAGGCCGCCGGTCTGGTCTATATCGACGCGCCGGTGAGCGGCGGCCAGGCCGGGGCCAAGGCCGGCACCATCACGGTCATGCTGACCGGGCCGAAGGAAGTGGTCGACGCCCATCACGAGGTTTTGATGGGTTTCGCCAAGAACCCCTTCCACGTGGGCGAGGAACCGGGCCAGGGCCAGGCGGTGAAAATCCTCAATAACTTCCTATCGGGAACCGCCATGGTGGCTTCCACGGAGGCGGTGCTCTACGGCCTCTCGCAAGGCGTCGACATGAAAACCATGCTCGACGTGGTCAATGTGTCGACAGGCCAGAACACGGCGACCGCCGACAAGTTCCCGAACCGCATCCTGACGGAGACCTTCGATGCCGGTTTCGCCATGGCGCTGTTGACCAAGGACGTGAAGCTGTTTTTGGAGAACGCCAAGGCGGCCGGCACGCCGACCCGGGTGGGCGAGGTGATCACCGAAATCTGGGACGAATCCAACGAGGCGCTGCCGGGCGCCGACTTCACCTTGGTCTACAAGCACTTGCGCGACGGCCCGGTGGAGGACTGAGCCTCACTTTTCGTTCAGGTAGTCCTCGAACAACAGCGGGAAGGCGCTGAGCGGCCCGGGAAGCTCCACCGGCGCCACCGCGTGCAGGTAGCTTTCATCCAGTTCGGCGAAGGAGGTCACCCCCAGCAGCCCGAGGCAGATGCGGATCTCCGTCTCCAGGAGCTCCAGCATCCGGACCACGCCCTCGCGGCCCTTGGCACCCAGCGCCATGCCCTGCAGGCGGCCGATGCCGACGGCGTCGGCGCCCATGGCCATGGCCTTGACCACGTCGGAACCGCGCATGAAACCACCGTCGATGACGATCTCCGCACGGCCGTCCACCTCCTTGACGATCTCCGGCAGCACGTCGAGACCGCCACGGCCATGATCCAGTTGCCGGCCGCCGTGGTTCGAGACGTAGACCACGTCGATGCCCTCGGCGACGCAGAGCGCCGCGTCCTCGGCGGTGGCGATGCCTTTCAGGATGATCGGGATGTCGAACTTGTCGCGGACCCGCCTGACGTCGTCCCAGACGAAGCGGTACTGCCATTCGATGGCGGACGCCGTGCGCCTGGACGTGGTCCGGTAGCGTTTCGCCAAATCCCGTTCGCGCCGCCCGTAGTAGTCCAGATCCACGGTAAAGGTGAGCGCCACGTAACCGGCCTCGACGGCGCGACGGGCGTGGTCGTCCACCCAATCGGGATCGCCGCGCACGTAGAGCTGAAAAATCTTCGGGTAGTCGACGGCCGCCGCCACCGCCTCCAGGCCCGGGTCGGACCGCGACGACAGCATGTGCAGGACACCGGCATCGGCCGCCGCCAGGGTCGACGGAATGGCGCCTTCCGGGACGAAATCCTGCAGGGATCCGATGGGCGCCAGGATGATCGGCAGCTTCAAGGCCTGGCCGAGCAGCTTGCCGCCGCAGTCGATGTGTTCCACGTCCCGAAGCACCCGGGGCCGGAAGCCCACGGTGTCGAGCGCCAACCGGTTGCGCTTCAGCGTGGTCTCCGTATCGGCGCCGCCCATGAGGTAGTCCCAGGTCTCAACGGACAGCTTCTCTTTCGCAACCTTGGCGAACTCGTGCAGGGTCTCGAACTCGGCGAAGCCGCCGGTGGAATCGATGTCGCTCATGGGACGCCTACCCGTGCACCGGCTTGTCGAGGATGATCACGCAGTCCCGGTCGGCGTAGCAGTAGTCGCCGGGCCGGATCTCGATGCCGCCCATGTTGAGGGGAACGTTGGCATCGCCCTCGTCTTCGCCGCGCCGGGGCCGCATGGCGGTGACGTGGGTCGCCTTGACGCCGAAGTCCAAATCCGTGAACTCATGGCTGTCGCGGATGGCGCCGTGGAAGATCAGCCCCTCCCAGCCCTGTTCCTGGGCCTCCGCCGCGATGTTGCCGCCGCAGAGTGCCCGCCTGGAAGAGCCGCGGCCGTCGATGATCAGCACCTTGCCCTTGCCGCCCTCGCGTAGCAGCTTGAGGATTCCCTTGTTGGATTCATAGGTGGAAAAGGTCACCACCTCGCCGTGGAAGTCCTCGCGGGCGGCGTAGTCGGTGAACTGCAGTTCGCAGACCCGGGTCTCGAACTCGTAGTCGTCGCAGATGTCGGCGGTGCGGATGATGGTGCGCTCGGCGCTCATGGATGGTCCTCCTGAAATTCGGCGGCAAACATTAAGGGGCTTTGTGGGTTTCGGCAAATCCCGCTACATATGACCCCCATGAACCTTCCCGAGACCATGCAGGGCGTGCTGCTGAACGGCCACGGCGGCCCCGAACAGTTGGAGGTCTGCGACGACCTGCCGCTGCCCGTGGCCGGCGCCGGCGAGGTGCTGATCCAGGTCGGCGCGGCGGGCGTCAACAACACGGACATCAACACCCGCGCCGCCTGGTACGGCGAGGGGGCCGGCACCTGGTCCGGCGAACCGGTGGATTTCCCGCGCATCCAGGGCGCCGACGTTTGCGGCACCATCGCCGCCGTCGGCCGGGACGTGGATGCCGGGCGGGCCGGGGAACGGGTGCTGGTGGATCCCTGCATGCGGGTCCCGGGGGGCGACGACTTCCAGATGCGTTACCTGGGCTCCGAGTTGGACGGCGGCTTCGCCCAGTTCACCAAGGTGCCGGCGGAAAGCGCGTATGCCATCGACAGCCCGCTCAGCGACGCCGAGTTGGCGTCCTTCCCGTGCTCCTATTCCACCGCCGAGAACATGCTGACCCGCGCCGCGCTGGCAGACAGCGAGACGGTGCTGGTCACCGGCGCTTCCGGCGGGGTCGGGTCCGCCGCCGTGCAGTTGGCACGCCGCCGCGGTGCGCGGGTCATCGCCGTGGCCGGCGCGGCGAAAAGCCACGCCGTGTTCCAATTGGGCGCCGACAGCGTCATCCCGCGCGGCAGCTCCCTGGCCGAGGCCCTCGGCGCCGAGAGCATCGACGTGGTCATCGACATGGTGGGCGGCGAGCAGTGGCCGGAACTGACGACGGTACTGAAGCGGGGCGGCCGTTACGCGGTGGCCGGCGCGGTGGCCGGCGCCCATGTGCCCTTGGACCTGCGCGCCCTCTACTTGAAGGATCTGAGCTTCTTCGGCTGCACGGTGCTGGAGCCGACCGTGTTCACCAACCTGGTCGGCTACATCGAGCGCGCCGAGATCGCCCCGCTGGTGGCCGAGACCTTCCCGCTGGCCGAAATCGTCGCCGCCCAGGAAACCTTCAGCGCCCGCAAGCACATCGGCAAGATCGTCCTCATACCGGCCCCCATCGGCGAGCCGGACAAACCCATCTACCCCCATGTCCACCAGGAGAGATTTCCATGACCCGTTTCGCCATCTTCGTCACCATCAAGCTGCATCCCGGCAAGGCCGAGGAGTTCAAGCCGATCATCCTGGAGAACGCCACGGCGGCGGTGCGCGACGAGCCCGAATGCCACCAGTTCCACGTGCTGCAATCCAACGAGGATCCGGACACCTTCCACTTCTACGAGGTCTATACGGAAGAGGCGTCGCTGGATTTCCATCGCGAGCAGCCCCATTACAAGAAGTTCTTCGAGACCGGCAACCACCTGGTGGCCGATCGCAACATCCAGAAAGTGACCATCCTCAACCCGGGGAACGTCGCCGATTCCATCGGCGCGGATTAACGGGCGGACAGCATCGGCGCCGACTGATCAGCCGGAACGGCCCTCCCGGAACCCGAAAGCCACCAACAGGACGCCGGCCAGCACGACACCGCCGGTGGCCAGCCAGGCCGGCGCGTAGGACCCGGTGGCATCGACGATGGCACCGAACAGGATCGGCCCCAGGCTGCCGCCGACCGACGTGGCCAGCAGGTTCGAACCGATGGCAGCCCCGGCCAGCTTCGGCGGCACCGCCTCGGCGCAAAGCGTGTGCATGAGCGCCGCGTAGGCGAGGATGGTGGCGCCCATGAGCAACGCCACGCCGATCAGCGCCGCCGCCGGCCAGGACCCGGTGGCCGCCGCCAGGGCCGCCATGCCCGCCACGGCGGCGGTCAGGATCGAAAGAAACACCCCCTTGCGCCGCCGCCCGGTGAACCGGTCGCTGACGAAGGCCCAGAGCACCCGGCCGACGGCGCCGGCCGACTGGGCGACGCCCATGCACAACCCGGCGAAGGGTTGGCTGGTGCCGGCGACGTCGCGCAGGAACAGGGTCAGGTAGGACGAAAACCCCTGCTGGCCGCCGTTGAAGGTGGCGCTGGCGAGATTTAGGACGGCCAGCCGGCGGTCCGTATAGACTACCCGCATGTCGGCCAGCAGGGCCGCGAAGCCGCCGTGGCCGGCGGCCGGACGCTCGGCCCGGCGCCACCAGAAGACGCCGACGATGACGGTCGCCGCGGCGATCCCCCAGAGCACGTGGCGCCAGGACAGAAAGATCACGGCGGCGCCCAGCCCCGAGGCCAGCAGGCCGCCCATGGGCACCCCCATCTGCTTCACCCCCATGGCCGTCGCCCGGTGTTCCGGCTTGAACCAAGTCAGCACGCCTTTCGCCGTGGCCGGGTTGACCAGGGCGTAGCCGAGGCCCATGACGAAGGCCGCGGCGACCGCCGGCGGGTAGCTGGAAACGGCGCCGAAGACGGCCGCCCCGGTGGTCAACAGGCCCATGGCGGCGACCAGGGTGACACCGACGCCAAGGCGGTCGGCCAGCGCGCCGCCGGGCGGCGCCGTCACCGCCTGGGCGAAGTAGAAGGCGGAAATGAAGGACCCCACCTGGGTGGCGTTGAGATCGAGCTCGGCGCGGATCACCGGTGCCATGGTCATCACCGACACGTAGCCGACGGTGCCGACCACGTGGGCCAGGGTCAGCCGCACGATGGGGCCGCGCCAGGGATTCTCCTGCTCATCGGTCATCTGACGGCGGCCCCTCCCGGAACCACAATTGCAGCAACACTACGCCCCCGGCGACCAGCGCGGCGGTCACCAGCCAGGCATTGGCGTAGCCGCCGGCATTGTCGACCACCCAGCCGAAAATCAACGGGCCGATCATGCCGCCCACATGCACCCCGACCATGGAATATCCCATCGCCGAGGCCGCCAGGCGGGGCGGCACCATCTCGACCGCGATGGCCTGCCCGACGGGCGCCGACGACGCGATGGTGACGCCGAGCACCAGCACCAGGGCCAGTCCGTACCACAGCAGCCAGCCGGGCCCGACCCAAGCCATGGCGGCGAGGAACACCACGGCGGCGCCGCAGATCCAGTTGTGCAGGACCAACCGACGGCCGACGAACCGGTCGCTCAGCGCCCCCCAGCCGAGGCGGGCGAAGAAGCTGGCCGTCTGGGCGAGGCCGACGGCGAAGCCGGCGACCGGCTGGCTGGCCCGCGCCACTTCGGTCAGGAACAGGGTCAGGAAACCGAAGAAATTGGTCTGTCCGATATTGATGAGGCCGTTGGCAAAGGCGAACAGGTGCGCATTGGGATCGCGCAGGATTTCCCGGATATGGCTCATGGGGTTCTTGCGCTGGTCCGCCGGCACGGGCCGATGGAAGCGGATCAGGTAGAGGCAGAGCAGACCGTTCACGGCGATCAATACGGCAACCGCCAGCATGATGGTCTGCCAGTGGACGACGGTCACCAGCGCCCCGTTGCCGGCCGCGATCAGGCCGCCGGCCGGCACGCCCACCTGCTTGATGCCCATGGCGGCGCCGCGCCGCTCCGGCGGGAACCAGTCGAAGACGCCACGCGCCGTCGACGGGTTGTTCATGGAATAGCCGAGGCCCATCAGGAACAGCGCCACCAGGCACTGGCCGTAATCCGCCGCCTGACTCAAGACGACCGCCGAGAAGGCCATCAGGATATGCCCCATGAACAGCGAACGGCCGATCCCGAAGCGGTCGGTCATGGCGCCGGCCGGCAGGGAGCCCATGGACTGGGCGCAGTAATAGGCGGTGACGAACAGGCCGAACTGGGTGGCGCTCAAATCCATTTCGGCGCTGATCACCGGCGCCATGGCCAACACGGATACGACGTTCGCGGTGCCCACCGTGTGGGCGGCGACCAGGACCGGCAGGCGGGTCAGCCAGGGGTTTCCTTCGGCGGCTTCGCTCATTGGCGGGCGAGCGCCCGGCCGTCCATGCCCTCGGCGGCGAGGCCCAGGTGGTCGAGGATGGTCGGCGCCAGATCGACGGCGGAGCTCTCTGCATCCGTATGCGTGCCCGCGGCGAAACCGCCGCCGCGGATCATCAGGAAGGGGTTCTGTTCGTATCGGCCGAGGCCGCCATGCTCGCCCAGCCCCGGCGCCTGGGTCATGGAAAAGCGGTTGGCGAAGGCGGCGGACAGGCCGGGAATCCCGTAGGCGTTGTCGGCCTCGGATTTTGCCGCGTCGACGGCGATGGCCAGCGCGCCGCCGTTCCGCTGCCCAACCTTCGCGAGATCGTCGCCGGCATAGACGGCGCCGACCCCGTCGACGGTCTCCAGCCACGCGGCGATCTCGGCCAGGCGGCCCCGGGCCCCGTCCGACAGATAGACGAAGGCGCTGAAGCCCTGGGAGGCGACGACGCACTCGGTCGAGTCCGGGCCCGCCTTGAACCCGGCCTCGATCAGCCCGGCTTCCAGGTCGATGATCCGCTCGACGGTCTCGTGCCCGTGGTCCGAAGCCGCCAGCAGCAACACGTCGTCGCCGGCGGCGTTCAGTGCGTCGACGGCATCCACCACCTTGGCCACGTTGGCGTCGGCGGCGGCGAGCACGTCCAAGTGCGCCGGCGAGCCCAGCGGATGGGCGTGCTGGGAATGGTCCGGCTCGCACTGCCAGAGCACCGCCAGGGCCGACCTGCGTTCGGCCAGGACCTCGGCGCAGAACCGCCCGGTCATGACCGCGTCGCCGGCGGCGTCGTGGCTGACATCCAGATGATCCGCGCCGCCGATGGCCGCCAGGCCGGGACCGAAGGACCCCGAGCGGTGGTAGACGTAGCCGTGCCCGTCCGGGTCCTGGAAATGGGCGGCGCCGGGGGAGACGTTGGAGAAGACGATGCTGCCGCCGTCGTCCTTGAGGCGCTCGGCCAGCGTCGGCACCTTCAGGGTCCGTCCCGTGGCCCGCCTCAGACGGTCCCGGAAGTCCGGCGATTTCACCGTCACCGGCACCAGCCCGTGGCCTTCGTCGAGGGCCACGGCGTTGCCCTCCAGGCCGTGTCGGGCCGGATGGCAGCCGGTGGCGATGGAGACCGACGTGGTCCGGGTGGTCGACGGGAAGACGCTGCGGTGGCGGCCGAAGACCCGCGCCTCGGCGGCCAGCCGGTAGAGGTTCGGGGTCCATTCGGGCCGGATCAAATCCGCCCGGAGCCCGTCGCAGATGACCAGCACGGCGCGTTTCATGTTGCCTGCTCCCTCCCCCGCCGATTGCGGCGGCGCATTATGCGTCAAGCCGCACGAGCGCGTCCACCGCGACGACGCCCCGGCCCTTCTCATTGACACAAAGCGGATTGATCTCCGCCTCGAGGACCCGGGGCTTTTTTAGATCGGCCAGCCGCGAGACGGCGGCGATGGCTTCCGACAAGGCCCGCAGATCCCCTTCGGGCATGTTCCGATAGCCGCGGATGGGCGCCAGGCCGCGGACCTCTTCGATCATCCCAAGGGCGGTCTCCACGTCGACGGGCGCCGGGCGCACCGCCGCGTCGCCGTATATCTCGGCCAGCACGCCGCCGGGGCTGAACACCACCACGGGGCCCGCCTCGGCGTCGCGGCGGAAGCCCACCAGGACCTCGGCCAGGCCCTTGACCATGGGTTGGAGCAGGATACCGGTGAGCGCCGCCTTTGGCGCATAGGCCCGGGCCGCCGACCAGATTTCCGCCGCCGCCGCCCTGAGCGCCGCGGCATCTGCGATGTTCAGGGCCACGGCGCCGGCCTCGGTCTTGTGGGGCAGGTCGGCGGACAGCACCTTGGCCGCCAGCGGGTAGTCGAGATCCGCGGGAATCTCCGCATCCGGACCGTCCAGCACCGTCGCCTCGGCCATGGGCACGCCCAGGGCGGCGAACACCGCCGCCGCCTCGGCCTCGGCCAGGACCGGCCCGTCGGCGTCGGCCAGCGCGGCGGCGACGCCGGCCTGGTCGGCGGCGGCGCCGGTGATTTCCGCCGGGGTCCGCCATTCCAGCAGCGCCCGGACCCCGTCGGCGCAGGCCTCGGGTGTGCGGAAGGCGGCGACGCCGGCCGCCATGAGCAGCGCAAGGGACTTGTCCGCCTGGGGCACCAGGAAGGCGGCCAGCGGGGTGCCGGTCTTCGGCGCACGGATGATCGGATCGACGGCCACCTCCGGATGGAACTGGGCCGAGGTGCCGACCACGGCGACCACCGCGTCCAGGTCCGGCTCGTTCAGCAGGACCTCCAGGGCGCCGCCGTAGACGCCTTCGCCGGTGCCGGCCATGGTCAGGTCGATGACCCGCCGGTTGCCCAGGTTGAGACCGAATTCGGCCATGCGCCGCTTCAGGGCCGGCGACGGCGGCACCAATTCCAGCCCGGCGGCGCCCAGGCGGTCGACGACCATGGCCGAACCGCCGCCCGTGGTGGTCACCACGGCGACCCGCTTGCCGGCCGCCGGCCGGGCGCCGGCGGCCAGGGCCGGCAGTTCAAACAGGGTCTCCAGCATGTCGATGCGGATGATCCCGTGATGGCGGAAGAAGGCATCGATGGAGGCGTCGGGCCCGGCGATGGCGCCGGAGTGGGAGACCGCCAGTTCCCGGCCCACGTCGGAACGGCCCAGTTTGTAGGCGATCACCGGCTTGCCGGCGGCGAAGGCCTTGCGCGCCGCATGGGCCAAGACGTCCGCGTCGCGGATCGCCTCCAGGAACAACAGGATGGCGTCCGTCTCCGGATCCTCGGCCATCAGCCCGACCAGTTCGCCGACGCCGATGTCGGATTCGTTGCCGATGGACACCAGCGACGAGAACCCGATGCCGCGGGCCGCGCCGCGCGACATCATGGTGCCGATGACGGAACCGCTCTGGGAAATGACGCCGATGCGGCCGGTCTTGATCTCGTCGACCTCGAGGAAGGCGTTGATAGTCAGGGTCAGGCGCGAGCGGGTATCGATGACGCCCATGGAATTGGGTCCGATGAGCCGCACCCCGCCTTCTGCGGCAATCTCCAGGACGCGGGTCTGAAGGGCGGCGCCTTCCGGGCCGGTCTCGGCGAAGCCGTCGGAATAGATGGTCGCCACCTTCACCCCGGCGGCGGCGCAGTCTTCCATCACGTCCGGCACCCGGGGTGCCGGGACCATGACGAAGGCATGGTCGATGGGGCCCGGCGCGTCGGTCAACCGGGCGAAGGCGGGCGCGCCTTGGACCTCTTCACGGTTCGGGTTGATGGGCACGACCCTGCCGCCATAACCGTGCGCCTTCAGGAAGCGCTGTGGCCGGCCGGTGTTCTTGTTCGGATCGGCGGACGCCCCCACCAGGGCCACCGAGCGGGCATGCAAAAGGGCATTGGCGAGGTCTTGGTTGGACATTCGTGCGGTTCGCCTATAGCCGCTCGACCTTCACCGAGAAGATATAGCCGGCATTGCGCACGGTCTTGATGAAGCTCGGTTTCTGGGCATCCGGCTCGACCTTCTTGCGCAACCGGGCGATCTGCACGTCGACGCTGCGATCGAAGGCCGGGGTATCCATGCCGTGGGTGTAATCGAGCAACTGGTCGCGGCTCAAGACCCGGTTGGGGTGTTCGGCGAAGGCTCGAAGCAGGCTGAACTCACCACTCGACAAACTGACGGGGTTGCCGTCCGGGTCGGTGAGCGAACGCACCAGGACGTCCAGTTCCCAGCCCTCGAACCGGTAGGTGCCGCCGGCCCCGTCGGCGGCTTCCGTGGCCGAGGCCTCGAGGCGCCGCAGCACGCTGCGCACCCGGGCCAGCAACTCGCGGGGCTCGAAGGGCTTGCCCATGTAGTCGTCGGCGCCGATCTCCAGACCGATGATCTTCTCGGTGGTCTCGCCGCGCCCGGAAACGATGATCACGCCCACGTCCGAGCGTTCCTTCAGGGCCCGGGTCAGGGTCAACCCGTCGACCTCCGGCAGGCCCACGTTCAGGACCACCAGGTCGACCTTCTCGTCGAGAACCTTCTCGACGACGCCTTCGCCGGTGCCCATGGTCAGCACCGAATAGCCGGATTCCTCGAGCATCATGGAGACGATCTCGCAGATGTCCGGTTCGTCGTCGACAACCAGAATTTTCTTCCCTTGGCTCACGAATCCCCCAAAATCTTGCGCGATTCCGCGAAATATTCTGAAACATTCAGTCACATAATGAAACAGCTAATCGGCCCCGCGGCGGGCAACGTTCGCGGGTTTCGCGAATATAATACGCACCTCAACGGATCCGCCCTTGGGGGCACCAGGGATAGGTGCAGAAGAAGGACGCACCCTTGACGAAACGCGACGATCTCTCGGTCACGGCCTTGCGGCACGGCATTCGGCGCGGGCTGTGGTTGGGCGCGGCCGTCTTGGGGTTGCTCGCCGGCGGACTGACGTACCTGACGGCCGGGCCAGGCAGCTTCGCCATGAACTTTTCCAAAGCCCTGGCGATCGGCGCCCTGTTCGGGGCTTTCGGGTTCGCCGCGGTGCGGCTGGTGGAGTCCACCGTCCTGCCGCGCCTTGCCGCCGCCGAGCAAGCCGTGGAAGAAAGCCGGACCCGGTTGCAGGACTTCGCCGAAGCGACCTCGGACTGGCTCTGGGAAATGGATGCGGACCTCAGGTTCGTCTATGCCTCGGACCGGTTTTTCGCGCTCTCCGGACTGACGCCGGAGGCGTTCGCGGACAGCGGCCACGACCGGTTCGCAGAAATCCATCCGGGCAACCAGGACCTGGAAGGGTTCCTCTCGGACCTCCGGAACCGGCGGCCGTTCCGGGATTTCACCTACGCCGAACCGCAGCCGGACGGACGGCCGCGATGGTTCCGCCTGAGCGGCACGCCGAAGTTCGACGCCGACGGCTGCTTCGACGGCTATCGCGGCACCGGCACCGACATCACCGCCGAGGTCCGGGCCCGCGAGGAGGCGGTGGAATCGACGGTGCGTTTCCTGGACGCCATCGAGAACGTCTCCGACGGCATCGCCTTCTGGGACGCCGAGGACCGGTTCGTGCTGTGCACCCGGGTGTTCCGCGACCAAGCCGGCAACGCGGCGACCTTGCTGGTCCGGGGCAACGGCTACGAGGACTACCTGCGGGCCCTGGCGAAAAACCTGGACCCGCCGCTGCCGGGCGGCGAGCAGGACGCCTGGGTGGCCGAGCGGCTCGCCGAACACCGGAGCCCGCCCAGCACCGTGGAGGTGCAGCGGGAGGACCGCTGGCTGTTGATCCGCGACGACGAATCACCGGATGGCGGCGTGGTCACCGTGGCCACCGACATCACCGCCGTGAAACAACGCGAACAGGAGCTGCAGCGGGTCATCGACACGGTACCCATGCTGCTCGGCTACGTTGATCGGGAAGGCCGCTATCAGTTGGTCAACGGCACCTTCGAGGATTGGTTCGCGGTCACCCGCGAGGCGATTCGCGGCCTTTCCGTGGACCAGGTCCATGAGGAACGCTTGGCGGAGATCCTGACATCCTATCTGAAAAAGGCTTTAGCCGGCGCCGAGGCCCGCTTCGAGGCCTCCATCGGTTTCACCGGCCCGGCTCACGTCCCCGGCTACCGCGGCAACCGCCAGATCGAGGTCATCTTTACCCCGGACCGGCGTGCCGATGGGCGCGTGCTCGGCTGCTTCATGGCCGCCAACGACGTTACCGAGCGGATGCTGGCGACGGCGCAACTGCACCAGTCCCAGAAGATGGAGGCCGTCGGCCAATTGACCGGCGGCGTGGCCCACGATTTCAACAACCTGTTGGCGGTCATCGTCGGCAGCCTGGGCATGCTGGAGGAGCGGATCGACGGCGCGCGCGAGCAAAAGCTGGTCGGCTCGGCGCTGCGTGCGGCGCGACGCGGCGGCGAACTGACCCAGCGCCTGTTGGCCTTCGGCCGGCGCCAGGCCCTGGTCACGGAACTCACCGATGCCAACGAACTGGTCGAGGGAGTGATCGAACTGCTGCGGCGCACGCTGGGCGTCGGCATCGAAGTGGAGACCCGCCTGGGCGACGATCTGTGGCCCATGGACATCGACCGGGGGCAACTGGAGAACGCCCTGTTGAACCTGGCCATCAACGCCCGCGATGCCATGCCCGACGGCGGCGGCCTGCGAATCGAAACCGCCAATGTCACCATGGGCGAGGCCGCCACCGACCACCTGGACGGCCTGGCCGCCGGCACCTATGTCTCCGTCGCCGTCATCGATACCGGCGCTGGCATGCCCGAAGAAGTCAGCGAGCGGGCCATCGAGCCGTTCTTCACCACCAAGGAGACGGGCCAGGGCAGCGGCCTCGGGCTGAGCATGGTCTACGGTTTCATCAAACAGTCCGGCGGACACATGGAGATCGATTCCGAGCCCGGCGCCGGCACCGCCATCCGCCTGTACCTGCCCGCCGAAACGGCCGCCGAGGCGGCCCGCGAACGCGGTCCGGCGACGGAAACCGCGAAAAGCCGGGGCGAGCGGATCCTGGTCCTCGAGGACGATCCGGAGGTCCGCCAGATCACCGTCGCCATGCTGGCCAAGATGGGCTACCGGACCGTCGAGGCGGCGACCGGCCGGGCCGCCGTCGACCTGGCGGCGGCCGACGAGCCCTTCGACCTTTTGTTCTCCGACGTGTTCCTGAAGGGCGGCATGAACGGACCGGAAGCGGCCCGCGAGGTGAAGCGCCTCAGGCCCCATGTCCCGGTGCTGTTCACTTCGGGCTACAGCGCCGAGGAGATCACCGGCGACGAGGCCCTGGAGGCGGACGTACAGATGATCGCCAAACCCTACGAGATGGATGACCTGGCCAGGCGCCTCAGGGAATGCCTGGACGGCGCCGCCGGCGGTCCCGCCCGGGACGGTTGAGGACACCCTGGAGAATGAAACATTCTCTGCTTGGCGGCCCCGGTGCCGTTCGCTAAGACTCCCGCACGCTGCATCGCACAATAACCGGGCCGCGGGCCCGCCGTGGAAAGGGAGATCCCGTTCATGTCCTACGAGAACATCATCGCCGAAAAGAAAGACAAGGTCGGGCTGATCACCCTGAACCGGCCGCAGGCCCTGAACGCACTCTGCGCCGACCTGATCAGCGAACTGGCCCAGGCCCTCGACGATTTCGAGGCCGATGAGCAGATCGGCTGCATCGTGGTGACCGGCTCCGAGAAGGCCTTCGCCGCCGGCGCCGACATCAAGGAGATGCAGGACTTCACCTACATGGACGTCTACAAGCGGGATTTCATCACCACCGGCTGGGAGCGGCTGGCCCAGTGCCGCAAGCCGACCATCGCCGCGGTGGCCGGTTTCGCGCTCGGCGGCGGCTGCGAGATCGCCATGATGTGCGACATGATCATCGCCGCCGAGACGGCCAAGTTCGGGCAACCGGAGATCAAGCTGGGCACGCTGCCCGGCGCCGGCGGCACCCAGCGCCTGACCCGCGCCGTGGGCAAGGCGAAGGCCATGGACCTGTGCCTGACGGGGCGCATGATGGACGCCGAGGAAGCCGAGCGGGCCAGTCTGGTTGCGCGCATCGTGCCGGCCGATAAAATGCTCGACGAGGCCCTCGATGCCGCGCGCACCATCGCCGGCATGTCCCTGCCGGCGGCGATGATGAACAAGGAATCGGTGAACCGGGCCTTCGAGACGACCCTGGCCGAGGGCATCCGCTTCGAGCGCCGGGTGTTCCACTCCAGCTTCGCCCTGGAGGACCAGAAGGAGGGCATGTCGGCCTTCGCCGAGAAGCGTCAGGCCGATTGGCAGAACAAGTAGTCCGGAAAGGCTTCATCATGCGGAAATTCAGCCATCTCGTACTTGCCGGGATCATTCTGGCGGGGGTTGCCTCGGCCGCCCAGGCCCAGTTCAACCCGCTTTCCATCATCAAGGGCGCCGTGGAGGCGGCCGTCGAGGACCGCTCGGCGGACGACATCGCCACGGACACCCGGATCAAGGCCGAAATCACCGCCGAGGTGCTGGACAAGATGGCCGGCGAGGTGATCTCCATCAACGCCGACGTCTATGAACAGGACGTGATGCTGACCGGCGCCGTGGAAACGGCGGCGACCAAGGGCAAGGCGGCGGCCCTGGCGGCCCGTGTCGAAGGCGTCAAGAAGGTCTACAACGAGATCCTGGTGATCAAGCCGGTGGAGAAGAAGAAGGGCGCCGTCGAGGGTTTCGTCGACGACACGGTCATCGACCAGAAGATCAACGCCCTTTTGCTCGACGGTTCCGGGGTCAACGTCACCAACTTCCGCTGGCGTTCGGTGCAGGGCCATGTGTTCCTGTTCGGCCGGGCGCTGAGTGGCGCCGAACGCGACAAGGCGGTAGGCATCGTCAAGGGCATCAAGAACGTGCTCTCGGTGACCAACCGGGTGAAGGTCCGCCCGAAAAGCTAGCCACCCGCGCGGCGCCGCCGGTCAGGCGGCGTCCCGGTCCCGCTCGTCGTCGCGCCCGATCACCCGCTTGAAATGGTCCGGGTGCAGGGCGAACTCCGCCACGTCTTCCAAGTGGTCCATGTGCATCTGATGCAGGAAACCGTGGACGCTGGCCGGGCGAACCGCCTCGTCATGGTCCGGGTGATGCACCAACAGGGTCGCCGCGGCGCCCAGCAGGCAGGCCATGGCGCAGACCGAGAAGGCCAGCGGGAAGTTGCCCATGTCGCCCAGCATGCCGCCGAGCATCGGACCGGCGACGCCACCGACGCCGTAGGACAGGAAGATGAACGGATAGTTCTGGGCCACCCGATCGGCGCCGAAGATGTCGGCCACGACGGTCGGGAACAGGGCGAAGTTGCCGCCGAAATTGAAGCCGATCAGCATGGCGCCCAGGTACAGCAGGTATTCGTTGCCGGCCATGGAGGTGAAGGCGAACAGGAACAGGGCCTGGGTGACGGTCATGACGACGACGGACCGCCGCCGTCCGATCCGATCGCTCAGCGTTCCCCAGGCGATGCGCCCGACGCCGTTGGCCAGGCTGAAGAACACGGCCATGGCGGTGCCGGCGATGGCGCTCGCCTCGACGACGCCGTAGCCGGCCGCCTGCAGGGCCTCCATGGGATAGAGCTTCATCAGCCCGATGGACATCAGGCCGGCCCCGGCACTCACCGCGAAGGTCAGGAACACCAGATAGAACTGCGGGGTGCGCAGCATCTCGGTGACGGTGAAGTTGTCGCGGCCCTTGGCCGCCGCCGGGGATTCGGCGACGAAGCCTTGCGGCTGCCAGCCGTCCGGCGGCATGGCCATCCAGATGCTGCCGATCAGCGTCAGGGTGGCGAAGCCGGCGCCGTAGAGGAGGAATGTCGTGGCCAGGCCGTGCAGCTGGATCAACTGGCCCCAGGCGCCGGCCATCTTGACCCAGCCCATGGCGCCGAAACCGAAGCCGGCCACCGCCAGGCCGGTGATCAGGCCCTTCTTGTCGGGGAACCAGCGCATGCCGACGGCGATGGGCACCATGTAGGCCATGCCGATTCCGGCGCCGCCGATGACGCCGATGCCCAGCAGGACGGCCCAGAACTCGGTGCCGCCCAGGAGACCGGCCAAGGCATAACCGGCGCCGAGGGTCACGCCGCCCAAGGCCGCCAGCATGCGCGGCCCCAGTTCGGCGATGCCGCGGCCGGCGAAGACCATGACCAGGGCGAAGGTGATCAGCCCGACGGCGAACACCGCCTGGGTTTCGGTCTTGCTCCAGCCGGCGGCCTCGAGGGCCGGGGTGAATACGGACCAGGCGTAGATGGCACCGAGACTGAGTTGGATGAGAATGGATCCGAAAACGACGAGCCAGCGGTTGGCCGGATGATGGGTTTGCATCGATCGTCCCTCCGTGTCCTGGTGGCCGAATGGCCCGGGTCACGGCGGCCGCGATCAAGTCCGTAACGGAGAAGGAATCCTTGGTCGCGCGGTCACGGCGCCCGTGTCATCCATGGCGTGATCATCATGGTGAATTTTACCACGCCCGGCGGCGCCGGCCATTGATCCACGTCTCATTCCGGAAAAAAGAGGAAAGCCGGCTCAGGTGCCGCCGAGGCGCCCTTCCTCCTCGGTGGAGCGGTAGCGGTGCTGGAGCGCCACGGTGACGCCCTTGAGGCGCGGCAGCATCCAGAGCACGAGGCCCGTCACCAGGGGCGCCCAGAGCACCATGTGGACCCAGAGTGCTGGCTCCCAGCGGAATTCCACGATCAGGGCCAGACCGACGACGACCGTGCCGATCACCAGCATGGCCGGCACCACCGGGCCGTCGCCCACGTCGTGACCGGTCAGGCCCAGTCCGCAAGCCGGGCAGGCTTCGGCGATCTTCAGATAACTGGCGAAGATACGCCCCTTCCCGCAGCGCGGGCAGTGGCCGCGCATGCCGAGACGGATCAGTTCTCCGGTGGTGCGTTCCGGAAACTCATCCATGTCGGCCATGGCGGCGCATCCCGAAGGGTTTAGGAGGCCGGCACGTACCCCGAGCCGCCCCACCAGTAGACGCAAACGAACAGGAACAGCCAGACCACGTCGACGAAGTGCCAGTACCAGGCGGCGGCCTCGAAACCGATGTGGGTGTCGGCGGTGAAGTGTCCCTTCAGGGTCCGGAAGTAGCAGACGATGAGGAACAGGGTGCCGACGATGACATGGAAGCCGTGGAAGCCGGTGGCCAGGAAGAAGGTGGATGAGTAAATACCGTCCGTGAAGCCGAACGGCGCCACCGCATATTCATAGGCCTGGAGGCCGGTGAAGGTAAGGCCCAGCAGGATCGTCGCCAGAAGGCCATTGGCGCAGCCCTTGTGGTCGCCGTGCTGCAGCTTGTGGTGGGCGTAGGTCACCGTGGCGCCGGAACTCAGCAGGATCAGCGTGTTCAGGAACGGAATGCCGAAAGCCGGGAAGGGCACGATGCCTTCGGGCGGCCAGACCTCGTGGGCGGTGCGGCTGATGAAGGGCACCGTGGCGTCGAAGAAGGCCCAGAAGAAGGCGAAGAAGAACATCACCTCGGAAACGATGAACAGCACCATGCCGACCCGGAGACCGTGCTTCACCACGTCGGTATGGTCGACACCGCCTTCCGCCTCGGAAATCACGTCGCGCCACCAGGCGAACATGACGTAGAGCATCAGCCCGGTTGCCGCCAGGAAGCCCAACAGGGTGCCACCATGCATGTAGTAGATACCCCCAACGGCCATGCCGAAGGCGGCGATGGAGCCGACGAAGGGCCACTTACTGGGATTGACCAGATGATAGGGGTGGTTGCTTTCCGAGCTAGCCATGAATGGTCTCCATTAAAATCAGCTAACGAATCAGCCTTCTTCGGTTTTGCCGGCGGGAGCTGCGGCCTCGGCCGCCTTTTCCTCCGGTTCCTTGCGGTAGAACGTGTAGGACAGCGTGATCGTGGTCACGTCCCGGGTATTGGGGTCGTTGAAGATTTCCGGATCGACGAAGAACTGCACCGGCATGTCGGCCACCTGGCCCGACTTCAAGGTCTGTTCGGTGAAGCAGAAACAGTCGATCTTGGAGAAGTACTGGCCGGCCTTGAACGGCGTAACGTTGAAGGTCGCCGTGCCGGTGACATCACCGCCGCTCAGGTTCTTCGCCTGATAAAAGGCCAGGCTCGGCTCACCGAGACGCACCGTCATGTCCTTCTGCACCGGCTTGAAGCGCCAGGGAAGCTTGCGGTTGGTGTTGGCGTCGAAGCGCACCACGATCCGCTTGTTCGAAACCTTCGTAAGATCGGCCGCCTTCTGGTTGGTGGTGCCGCCATAACCGGTCACCTGGCAGAACAACTCGTACAAGGGCACCGAAGCGTAAGCCAGGCCGACCATGGCGACGACAAGCGCCGCGCAGGCCATGGCCAGTCTCGTGTTGCTTCGGTTTCGGTTGCCCATGATCGGCTCCGCCTGTTCCCGGGTCGGCCTTATTCGGCCGGCGCCTTGCCGGTCATGTCAGGCAGCACCTCGTGGGTGTGCCAAGGTGCCGGTGAATCGACGGTCCACTCCAGTGTGGTGGCGCCGTCACCCCAGGGATTGGCTTCCGCCTTCGGCGCCGAGGCCGAATAGGTCCGCCAAAGGACGACGAAGAACAGCACCGTGCCGATGGCGGTGACCAGGGCGCCGACGGAACTGACGTAGTTCCAGCCCGCGTAGGGGTCCGGATAGTCCGGAATACGACGCGGCATGCCGGCCAAGCCCGAGAAGTGCTGCGGGAAGAACAGGATGTTGACGCCGATGGTGAAGACCCAGAACTGGATGCGGCCGAGGCCTTCCGGGTACATCTTGCCGGACATCTTCGGGATCCAATAATACCAGCCGGCGAACATGGCCAGGATCGCCGCCAGGCCCATCACGTAGTGGAAGTGGGCGACAACGAAATAGGTGTCGTGGAAGGGCAGATCGGCGCTGGCGTTGGCCAACGTCACGCCGGTGACGCCGCCGACCACGAACAGGAAGATGAAACCCATGGCATAGAGCATGGGCACGTCGAACTTGATGGACCCGCCCCACATGGTGGCCAGCCAGGAAAAGATCTTCACGCCCGTTGGCACGGCGATCACCATGGTCGCCGCCGTGAAGTAGGCGCGGGTGCCGACGTCGAAGCCGATGGTGTACATGTGGTGGGCCCACACCACGAAGCCGACGACGCCGATGGCCGACATGGCGTAGGCCATGCCGAGATAGCCGAACACGGGCTTGCGGGAGAAGGTGGAAACCACCTGGCTGATGATGCCGAAGGCCGGAATGATGATGATGTAGACTTCCGGGTGGCCGAAGAACCAGAACAGGTGCTGCCAGAGGATCGGGTCACCACCCTCCGCCGGGTTGAAGAAGGCGGTTCCGAAGTTGCGATCCGTGAGCAGCATGGTCAGGCAGCCGGCCAGCACGGGCAGGGCCAGCAGAAGCAGGAACGCGGTCACCAGGATCGCCCAGACGAACAGCGGCATGCGGTGGATGGTCATGCCCGGGGCGCGCATGTTGAAGATGGTGACGATGAAGTTGATGGCGCCGAGGATCGACGACGCACCGGCCACGTGCAAGGCCAGGATGCCGAAGTCGACGGCTGCGCCTGGATGGAAGTCGGCGTTGGATAACGGTGGATAGACCGTCCAGCCGGTACCCGGCCCGCCGTCCACCATGGCGGCGATGACCAACAGCACCAGGCCCGCCGCGAGCAGCCAGAAACTGATGTTGTTCATGCGCGGGAAGGCCATGTCCGGGGCGCCGATCATCAGCGGCACGAACCAGTTGCCGAAGCCGCCGATCATCGCCGGCATGACCACGAAGAACACCATGATGAAGCCGTGCGCGGTGACCAGCACGTTGTAGAACTGCTTGCCTTCCGGGTCGTCGGAGATGAACTGCAGCCCCGGCTCCGCCAGTTCCAGGCGGATGTACCAGGACATGAGCCCGCCGACGATTGCCGCGAACATGGCAACCAGCAGATAGAGCGTGCCGATGTCCTTGTGGTTGGTGGAACAGAACCACCGGGTGAAGAACGACGGCATGTGATGGTCGTGATGGTCGTCCGTGTGGGTGTCCGCTGCGTTGGCCATTTTCTAACCCCTTCGATAAATCCTTGATGACTGTCCGATCTCAGGCCGCTATTTGGCCGCCGCGGCCTCGGCGAGGCGCATCGGACCGTCGGTCTTCTCGTCCTTGTCGTTGGAGGCGAATTCTTCCTTCGCCTTGACCAGCCACTTGGCGAACTCTTCCTTCGGTACCGCCCTGATATGGATCGGCATGAAACCGTGGTTGACGCCGCACAGTTCCGAACACATGCCGTAGTAGTCGCCCGGCTGGTTGATGTGGGTCCAGGTCTCGTTGACCCGGCCCGGCGTGGTGTCCAGCTTCACCGACAGGGACGGAACCGCCCAGTTGTGGATCACGTCGTTGGAGCTCAGCAGAAGCCGGATGTTGGTGTTGGCCGGCAGGACCACCGGATTGTCCACGGCGAGCAGCCGCGGCTGACCCTTCTTCAGTTCCTCTTCCTCGATCATGACGCTGTCGAAGGCCAGATCATCGTGGTCCGGATATTCGTAGGACCAGAACCACTGGTTGCCGATGACCTTGAGGGTCATTTCCGCATCCTGCGTCCGGTCGGAGAAATAAAGCGCCTTCAGCGACGGCACCGCGATGGCCACCAGGATCAGGATCGGCACCGCGGTCCAGACCACCTCGAGAAGCGTGTTGTGGGTGGTCTTCGACGGCACCGGATTGGCCTTCCGGTTGAACTTGATGAAGATGTAGGCCATCAGCCCCATGACGAAGAGCACGATGGCGCCTTCGATCCACATCAGGAAAACGTTGAGGTCGTAGACCATTTCCGCCGTCGGCGACATGGGCGGCTGGAACCACAACTGCCAGGGCTGGGAGCGCGCCTCGTATCCTTCGGCGAGCGCCGCGCCGTTGGCGAACACGCTCGCCAGGGCCGTGGCCGGGATCAAGGCGAAGAGTCTTTTCAACATGTTTTCCATCCGATTTTCAGACCGAACCGATAAAAAAATAAACCGCTTAACCAAGATCAAGAAGACGTCCAGGTATCACGGTTAGTGTCGCCTTTGTATCCGCAGACACCGGCCTGCGCAAGTGGTTGCGTGCGCGGTATTCATAATTTCGAATGTGACTAATTCTAATTCTTATCTGGGCGTCTTTTCAACGTTGCCGGCGCGCCAAAGCTCGGCCGCGGTGATGTCGAAACGCCCTGCCTCACCTTGACCGTGGTTATTGAAAGACCGGCGCAAGGGGACTAAGTAGCCGTCACGACATTTGCCGGGGTGCCGGCGCGGAAAAGCGGGATCGTCGCCATGCGGAGGAAAAATATAGTACTGGCCGTCGTTTTGGCCCTGGCGGCGCTCGGCATGTACCTCGGGCTGTTCATCAAGATGTCCTGAGACCCGATCGGTTAAGCGCCATGCTGCAGGTCCAGGACCTCACCCACGTCATCGCCGGCTTGAACGGGATTTCCGTACTCTGCCTGCTGGCCGGTTTCGTGTTCATCCGCCGCGGCGAGCGCGACAAGCACCGGGCCTGCATGCTGGCCGCGGTGGCCGTCTCGGCCCTGTTCCTGGTGGTCTACGTCATCTACAAGGCCAATTCCGGATTCGCCAAGTTCGGCGGCGAAGGCTGGATCCGGCCCGTCTACTTCTCCATCCTGGCGGCCCACGTGATCGGCGCCATCGCCATCACGCCGCTGGTGCCGTGGACCCTGTTCCGGGCCTTGAAGGGCCGCTTCGGGGGACACCGCAAGCTGGCCCGCTGGACCTGGCCGCTGTGGGTCTACGTGGGCCTCTCCGGGGTCGTCGTCTACGCCATGGCGGTGCATCTCTACCCGCATGTGCCGGGGGCCGGCTCATGAACGCCTTCCAACCAGCCCAGGCGCAACGCTGGAACCTGTTCACCGGGTTCGCCCAGGCCATGGAATCCCCGGCCGCCCGGGCCGAGTTGCGCGGCTGGTGCGGCCTGGCGTTGCTGTCGCTGGCAGTGGCCGGCGTGTTCGCCCTGCTGGTGGCCTTATCCCGGGTGCCCGGCGTCGAGGAGCTCGCGCCCCTGCCGGTGCAGTTCTTCGACCGGGGCCTGGTGGTCCACGTGGTGTTCTCCTTCGTCGTCTGGTACCTGAGCGTCATGGGCGGCCTGCTCACGGTGGCGGCGCACCGCATCGGCGCCGGCCGCCCGCCGGGCACCGCCTTGGGCCGGATCAGCCTGTGGTGCGGTTATGCCTCGGCGGTGCTGCTGTTCGTGCCCGGCTTCATGGATTCCGGCGAGCCCAGCCTGAACAACTACGTACCGATGATCGCCCACCCCCTCTACTACGCCGGCCTGGCGATCCTGGCCGTCGGCCTGGGGCTCGCCGTGGCGCGGCTGTTGCTCACCATCCCCGGCCGCCAGGGCCCGCTGGAGCCGGTTTCCGTGGGGGCCGTCAACGCCGCCATGTTGTTCACCGTCGCCATGCTCTGTTTCGTCATCGCCGGGACCATGCTGGCCGACGACCCGCTGGACGGCGCCTTCTTCGAGAACCTGTTCTGGGGCGGCGGCCACATCCTGCAGTTCGTCAACGTGGCGTTGATGATCGGCGCCTGGTACGTGATCGGCGGCCTGGCCCTGGAGACCCCCCTGGTGCGGCCCAACCTGCAGAGCCTGGGCCACGTGCTGTTGTTGGGCGCGGCCTTCCTGGCGCCCTTGTTCTACATCCTGTTCGACGGTTTCTCCGTCGACCAGAACCTGGCCTTCACCAACCTCCAATACGCCTTCGCGCTGCCCACCGTGATCATCACCGCCTTCGCCATCCAGACCATGGTCGACCATCGGCCGGCGGATGGCCTGCCGTGGCGGCATCCGGGCTTCCTGGCCCTGGTGACGTCGATCTTCGTGTTCGCCGTCGGCGGCCTGCTGGGGATGTTCGTGGACGGTGCCGATACCCGCACGCCGGCCCATTACCACGGCGTCATCGGCGGCGTGAACCTGGCCTTCATGGGCCTGTTCTACTGCTACTTCCTGCCGCTCATGGGGCGCGACATCCACCAGGGCCGCGCCGTCAACCTGTCGATCTGGTTCTACGCCGTCGGCCAGACCTTCCATTCATTGGGCCTGTTCCTGGCCGGCGGCTACGGGGCGCCGCGCAAGACCGCCGGCGCCGACCAGGGCATGGAGGCGCTGGGCGCCCAGATCGGCCTCTACGGCATGGGCGTCGGCGCCGTCGTCGCGGTGCTCGGCGGCATCATGTTCATCTGGATCTCCGGCCGGGCGCTCATCCGGCGCACCTAACCGGAATCAAGAAAGCTGGAATCGGCGGCCCGGTTTCCGTATAAGGGGCGAAACCGGGGAAAGACGACGGGGTTCCGGGTGCCGAAAATATTGACCGAATCGCAGCAGGCCGCCGAGCAGCGCGGCGAGGCGCGGGAGCATCGCTTCCGGCTGCAGGACTATGCCATCCTGCTGAAGCCCCGGGTCATGTCGCTGGTGGTGTTCACGGCGGCCTGCGGCCTCATCCTGGCGCCGGGCGCGATCGCGCTGGAGACCGCCATCGTCGCCATCATCTGCGTCGCCGCCGGGGCCGGTGCGTCGGGCGCCATCAACATGTGGTACGACCAGGACATCGACCGCCTCATGCGCCGCACCCAGAACCGGCCGATCCCGGCCGGCCGCATGGCGCCCAAGGAGGCGCTGGTGTTCGGCAGCTTCCTGTCGGTGGGCTCGGTGCTCACCATGGCGCTGCTGGTCAACCCCACGGCGGCGTTCCTGCTGGCGCTGACCATCCTCTACTACGTCTTCATCTACACCATCTGGCTGAAGCGCCGCACGCCCCAGAACATCGTCATCGGCGGAGCCTCGGGGGCGTTCCCGCCGATGATCGGCTGGGCCGCGGTGAGCGGCGACATCGGCTTGGGCGCCATCGCGCTGTTCGCCATCATCTTCCTGTGGACGCCGCCCCATTCCTGGGCCCTGGCCTTGTTCCGGCGGGGCGACTACGCCGCCGCCGACGTGCCCATGATGCCGGTGGTCGCCGGTGAGCGGGAAACCAAGCGCCAGATCCTGGTCTACACGGTATTGCTCATCGCCGCGACCTTGAGCCCCGTCGCCATCGGCATGTCGGGGGCCGTCTACGGGATCATCGCGGCCGGGCTCGGCGTCGAGTTCTGGCGCCGCTGCTGGCGGGTCTGGAAGGACGACGAAGCGGAGGAACGGACGGCCAGGCCGCTGTTCCTGTTCTCGATCCTTTACCTGTTCTTGATTTTCGTCGCCCTGCTGGTCGACCGGCTGGTGTTCCTGCCGCTGGTTTGAGGCTTCTGCGCTGCGCGCTAATGCAGGGTCGGCCCGGCGCGATTTTCGTGGATGGAGAAGATGCCGTCCAGGTGCGCCAGGCGCATCATCTTCATGACATGCTCGCCGACCCGGTGCAGATGCAACTGCATGCCGGCGCGGCGCGTCTGCTGGGCGATCTCCACCAAGATCGCCAGGCCGGAACTGTCGATCCATTCAACGTCCTTCAGATCGATGTGCAACTCGTCGCCGTGCCGCAACTCATCGAGCAGGCGGTGGCGCGCCTCGGAAACCGTGCGCCGGTCGATATGGCCGCTGAGATGTACCGTCGTCATGATCTTGACCTCCATCTTCACCCTACGGGATTCGGAGGCCGTTGGCAGTGACGGCGGTCACAGGGAAGTCAGTCGCCGGCAGCCTGGGGCACGTCTGATGCCTGGGCCAGCTCTTCGCGGGCCTGTTTCATGATCGCCCAGGCGCCCTGCAGGAACAGCCCGGCCATGCCGGCGGCGACGATCAGGTCCGGCCAGGGCGAGTGCAGCACCGCCACGGCGCCTGCGGCACCCATTACCGCCACGTTGCCGATGGCGTCGTTGCGGCTGCACAGCCAGACCGAGCGCACATTGGCGTCGCCGTCCCGGAACCGGTAGAGCAGCACCGCGCTGAACACGTTGGCGGCCAGGGCGAGGACGGCGATGGCACCCATGGTCATGGGCTCCGGCATGCCGAGCACCAGGCTCCGGTAGATGGTGGCGCCCAGCACCCACAGCCCGAAGGCGGCCAGGCTGAGCGCCTTGAACAGGGCCGCCGAGGCTCGCCAGCGCACGGTCCGGCCGATCACCATCAGGCTGACGCCGTAGGTGAGCGTATCGCCCAGGAAATCCAGAGCGTCCGCCTGCAGGGCCTGGGATTGGGCCAGGAAACCGGCCCCCGTCTCCACCGCGAACATGGTGGCGTTGATGCTGATGACCACCCAGAGCACCCGGCGGTAGGCCGCCGAGACGCCGTCGAAGACGGGGGTTTCATTGCAACAGGGGTCACTCATGGGGCGGGGGCCATGGCTTGTGGGAGCGGGTTCAAGGTGTCATCCTAATACCTCTAGTCGCTATAGGTTCAAGCGGGAAACGCCCGGGAGAGGACATGCCCAGCGCCAATTTCACCATCGGCCACCTGGCCCGGGAGACCGGCACCAAGGTGCCGACCATCCGCTACTACGAGAAGATCGGCCTGATGCCCGCCCCGGTCCGCTCCGCCGGCAACCAGCGCCTCTACGGGCCCGAGCACCTGGACCGCCTGGCCTTCATCCGCCACGGCCGGGATCTCGGCTTCGGCCTGGATGCGGTGAAGGAACTGCTGACCCTCATCGACGAGCCGGAGCAGTCCTGCGAACGGGCCGACGCCATCGCCGCGGCGCACCTCGGCGAGGTCGAGAACCGCATCGCCCGGCTCGAGGCCCTGAAGGCGGAACTGATCCGCATGCTCGACCATTGCCACGAAGGCCGGGTCGCCGACTGCCGGGTCATCGAGGTCCTGGCCGACCATCGCCACTGCCTGGCCGACGATCACAAGCGCATCGACTGAGCCGACAACCATCCCTATATGTGACGGACGTCTGTTACCGGAGAACCGCCATGCCCAATGCCGCCTACGCCGAACTGGAAACCCGCTACCGCCGCATCGCACTCTTGGGCGAGACGGCCGCCGTCCTGCATTGGGACACGGCCGCCATCATGCCGGACGGCGGGGCGCCGGCCCGGGCCGAGCAACTGGCCGAGATGAAGGCGGTGATCCACGGCCTGGCGACGGCGCCGGAGGTGGGCCATCTGATCGGCGAGGCCGACGCCGCGGGCGAGGCCCTGGACGACTGGCAGCGGGCCAACCTGCGCGAGATGGAGCGCCAGTGGACGAAATCCACGGCCGTGCCCGAGGATTTGGTGGTGGCCTTGTCGAAGGCCTGTTCGGCCTGCGAGGCGGCCTGGCGCACGGCCCGCCCGGAAGCCGACTTCGGCGCCGTCAAGCCGTTGCTCGCCGAGGTTCTGGAACGGACCCGGGAGATGGGCCGCGCCAAGGCCGAGGCGCTGGGCCTGTCGCTTTACGACGCGCTGCTGGACGATTACGAGCCGGGCGGCCGGGCGGCGGAGATCGACGCTGTGTTCGGCGAACTGGAGCGCTTCCTGCCGGAATTCCTGGGCCAGGCCCTGGAAGTCCAGGCGGCCCGGCCCGAACCGGTGCCTCCCGAAGGCCCCTTCCCCGTCCATATCCAGAAGGCTTTGGGCGAGAAGTTCATGACCGCGCTGGGCTTCGATTTCAACCACGGGCGGCTCGACGTCAGCCTGCATCCCTTCTGCGGCGGCACGCCCGACGACATCCGCATCACGACGCGTTACGACGAGGCCGATTTCACCTCCAGCCTGATGGGCGTGCTGCATGAAACCGGCCATGCCCTCTATGAGCGCGGCCTGCCGGCCCATTGGCGGCGCCAGCCGGTGGGTGATTCGCTCGGCATGAGCGTCCACGAAAGCCAGTCCCTGTTGATCGAAATGCAGGTCTGCCGCTCGCGCCCGTTCATGGAATGGGCCGGACCGATCATGAGGGACGCCTTCTCGGGCGAGGGGCCCGCCTGGGAGACGGAGAACCTGTATCGGCTCTATACCAAGGTGAAGCCCGACTTCATCCGGGTCGACGCCGACGAGGTCACCTACCCGGCCCACGTGATCCTGCGCTACCGGCTGGAGCGCGCCATGCTGGACGACGATCTCTCCCTGGACGACCTGCCCGCCGCCTGGAACGACGGCATGAAGGAACTTCTGGGCATCGTCCCGCCGACGGACCGGGAGGGTTGTTTGCAGGATTTGCATTGGTATGACGGCGCCTGGGGCTACTTCCCCACCTACACGCTGGGCGCCATGACCGCGGCGCAACTGTTCGCCGCCGCGAAGGACGCCGAACCGGCCGTCGAGGACGGCATCGCAACGGGCGATTTCGCTGCGCTCATGGCCTGGCTGCGTCAGCACGTGCACGGCAAGGGGCGCCTCTTGAGCACCCGGGAACTGTTGGCCGAGGCGACGGGTCGCGGCCTCGACCCGGCGGTCTTCGAGGATCATTTGAAACGCCGCTATCTGGCCTAGGGTCCGGGTTCTTGGCACAAATACCCGTGCCGCCGGACCTCGTCCGGCGGGCACGGCCTTGAGATAATCTCAACGACGGTTGAATTTTTTGGCATTGATCACGGCCCGCCGGTTTGATGCCATGATGGCCCGGCCACGGCGCCGGCTTTGAGGACGGACGCAGCATGGCCGAGATCGACCCCATCACGCTCGAGATGTTCTGGCGGCGCTTCAACTCCACCGTCGACGAACTGGCGGCGACCTTGAAACGCACCTCCTTCTCAACCGTCGTGCGCGACGTCAACGACTACGCCGCCGCCATCTTCGACGCCGAGCGCCGCCTCCTGGCCCAGTCGCCGGAATCCACGCCGGGGCTCTGCGGGCCGCTGGGCAACATGCTCCGCCACATGCTCATGGATCACCCCCCGGAAAGCCTCGCCGACGGCGACGTGCTGATCGGCAACAACCCCTGGCACGGGTCGGGCCATCACAACGACATCACCGTCGCCTCGCCGGTGTTCAACGCCGGTAGGATCATCGGCTACGTGGTCACCTGCTGCCATCACGTGGACATCGGCGGACGGCGCGCCACCATCGACAGCCGCGACAACTACGAGGAAGGGCTGCGCATCCCGCACCTGAAGATCTTCCGGGCCGGCGAGTTGAACACGGACGTGCTGGCCTTCATCCAGTCGAACGTGCGCTCGCCGGAAACCGTGCTCGGCGATTTGCGGGCCCAGTTCGCCGCCAACCATGTGGGCTGCGAGCGGCTGAAGGGTGTCTGCGCCGAACGCGGCTGGGATGATCTGCAGATGATCGCCGATGAGATCATCACCCGCTCCGAGGCCCTGGCCCGGGCCGAGATCGAGAAGATCCCGGACGGCGTCTACGAAAAGACGGTCATCGTCGGCATCGATACGGGCGACGACATCACCGTCAAATGCAAGATCACCATCGCCGGATCTGAGTTGGAGATCGACTTCGGCGGCTCGTCGGCGCAGGTCTCCAAGGCGGTCAACGCCACCCTCACCTACACGTCTTCCTACACCACCTTCACCATCAACGCGCTTTTGGACCTGCCGGTGAAGATGAACCAGGGAACCCTGGCGCCGCTGACCATCAAGGCCGATCCGGGCTCGATCCTGAACTGCATCTTCCCGGCCCCCACCTTCGGGCGCACCTCCATCGGGCTCTACATGTCCGAGGTGATCTTCGAAACCATCGCCGAGGCCCTGCCGGACCGCATCTGCGCCGGCGCCGGCTCGACGCCCATGTGGGGCCAGTACTTCTTCGGCAAGAAGAAGAACGGCGAGAAGTTCGCACCCCTGAACTGCGTCAACGGCGGCTTGGGCGCGCGCGCCGACCGGGACGGGGTCTCCTGCCTGACCTTCCCGGTGAACGTCGGCAACACGCCCATGGAGGTCCTGGAGAACGACGTGCCGATCCTCATCCGCCGGCGCGCCCTGTGGCCCGATTCGGCCGGCGCCGGCAAGTTCCGGGGCGGCTTCGGGCAGTTGTTCGAGGTCGAGGTCATGGACGGCGACTTCGGCCCCGACGGCGACATCCTGACCAGTTTCCGGGCCGGCCGGTTCGTGCACCCGGTGCCCGGCTTCCTGGGCGGCCGCGAGGCGCCGAACGCCGAGCTTACGGTCAACGGCGCCACCCAACTGACCGGCAGCCAGCAGAGCCTGAAACCGGGTGATAAGTTCCTTTGCCGGATTCCCGGCGGCGGCGGCCTGGGCGATCCCAAGGACCGCGACCCGGCGCTGATCGAACGCGACGTGGAGAACGGGCTGATCACCCCGGCGGCGGCCCGCGAGCAGTACGGCTACAAGGCGGACGACGGCTCATGAGCAAGAGCCTGGGCAGCGACATCGGCGGCACCTTCACGGACTTCGCCCTGGTCGACGACGCCAGCGGAAGCGTGGCCATCCACAAGTGCCTGACCACGCCGGAAGATCCTTCCCAGGCGGTGGCCGATGGGCTCACCGCCTTCGGCGCCGACACCCGGGCCAGCCTGGGTGATCTCAACTACCACATCCACGGCACCACCCTGGTGATCAACGCGGTGATCGAGCGCAAGGGCGCGAAGACCGGGCTGATCACCACGCAAGGCGCGCGCGACGTGCTCGAGATCGGCCGCGAGAAGCGCTACGACGGCTACGACCTGAAGATCGGTTTCCCCGAACCCCTGGTGCCCAGGCCGCGCCGCCTGGAGGTGACGGAGCGGCTGCATGCCTCGGGCGCCGTGCTGACGCCGCTGGAGGAAGCGAGCGTCAGGACGGCCGTCGCCGACCTGGTCGCGGCCGGCGTCGAATCCATCGCCGTCTCCCTGCTGCATGCCTACCGCAACCCGGACCACGAACGGCGGGTCCGGGACATCATCGCCGAAATGACGCCCGGCATGCCCGTGTCGCTTTCCGCCGACGTGCTGCCGGAGATGAAAGAGTACGAGCGGACCTCGACCACCGTGGTCAACGCCTACGCCAAGCCGGCGGCGGAGGCCTATCTGGCCCGGCTGGACGAGCGCATAGGGGAAGCCGGCGCCGCCGGCGAGCTGCTTTTGATGCTTTCCAGCGGCGGCACCACGTCGGCGGCCACGGCGCGGGAGTTTCCCGTGCAGATCATCGAATCGGGCCCGGCCGCGGGCGCGCTGGGCGCCGCCCATTACGCGCGCCTGGCCGGATTGACGGAAGTGCTGTCCTTCGACATGGGCGGCACCACGGCGAAGATGTGCCTGGTCAACGACGGCCGGGTCGCCAAGACCACCGAGTTCGAGGCGGCCCACGTGCACCGCTTCAAGCGCGGCAGCGGCATCCCCGTGCACATCCCGGTGGTCGATCTGATGGAGATTGGCGCCGGCGGCGGCTCCATCGCCCATATCACCGAGGTGGGCACCCTGCAGGTAGGTCCGGAAAGCGCCGGCGCCGACCCGGGACCGGCCTGCTACGGCCAGGGCGGCCGGGAGCCGACGGTCTCCGATGCGGATTTGGTGCTCGGCTACCTGGATGCCGGCCACTTCCTCGGCGGCGACATGGCCCTTGATACGGACGCCGCCCGGGCCGCCATCGAGGCCCGCCTCGCCGCCCCGCTGAAACTCGGCGTCGAGGACGCCGCCTGGGGCATCCATTCCATCGTCAACGAGAACATGGCGTCCGCGGCCAAGGTCTACGTCACCGAGCGCGGCGAGGATCCGGGCCGCTACACCATGGTCGCCTTCGGCGGCGCGGGCCCCGTGCACGCCGTGGACTTCGCCCGCCGCCTCGGCGTGAAAAGGGTGCTGGTGCCGCCGCACGCCGGCGTCGCCTCGGCCTTGGGCATGATCGTCGCGCCCATCTCCTTCGACACGGTGCGCACCTTCCCGGTGCGCCTCGACGCCGCCGAGGCCGACGAACTGACCGCCCTGTTCGATGAGATGGCGAAGGAATGCCGGGACCGCATGCCGGCCGGCGTCGACGCCGCCACGCTAACGGCCGAGCGGAGCCTGGACATGCGCTACGTGGGCCAGGGCTACCACGTCAACGTGCCGATCGGGGAAGACGCCTTGCGGGGCGACGCGCCGGCGGCGCTCAGGGCCGCCTTCGACGCGGTCTACACCAAGCTCTACGGCCGGGTCTACGATGACCTCAAGCTGGAGATCGTCAACCTGCGCCTCAGCGCCTCGACGCCGCCGCGCAGTGGTGAATTCGGCGGCGTCACGGGCGCCGAGGCGAACCCGGCACCCATCGGCGAGCGGCAGGCCTACTGTCCCGTCGCCGGGAAGTTCGTCCCCCACGCCGTCTACCGCCGCGACCATTTGGGCCCGGACGTGGAGATCGCCGGCCCGGCGATCATCGAAGAGAACGAATCCACCACCGTCGCCGGCACCGGCTGCCGGATCACCGTCGATACGATGGGGAGTTTGTTGGTGGAACTGAGCTGACGAACGGTTCCCCGGCTTTCCTCAACCCCCCCCGTAGCGTTCCAGATGCACCCGGAACTCGTCGGCCAGGTAGTCGGCCTGGCTGGAGCCGGTGAGGATGCCGCGCCGGCGACCTTCGCCGTCGAACAGCAAAAGAGTGACGTGACCGACGCCGTGGGCCCGGGCCAGCTCGCGGCCCTTGTCGGTGCGGATGTTGGCCACCAGGAACTGCATCTTTTCCTCGCCGATCTCACAGAGCGCGTCCCGGGTCTCGCGCTGCAGGGCCACGCATAGGGAGCATTGGGGATCATGGATCTGGACCACCGCCGGCATGCCGTTGCCGATCTGGGTCAGGTCATGCTCGCGCATGGTGGCGCGGACGTCGTCGACGACGAACCAACCGCCGCCGCCGGCGATCAGCACGAACAGCCCGCCGTTGCGGAGTTTCCTCAGCACGTCACGCCGCGATGGCTCGCGGGCATCGGCGGCCTCCGGCTGGACCGGCGCCGTCTTGGCGGCGCGGGGTTTCTTCGGCTGATGGGCTTTGCGTTTACGGCGTTTCATGGATCGGGCACCTCCATTGTTCGGTCAGCGAAACGCAGTATTGATGATCGGGCCGCCGCTTGTCTCCGCACGCCTCGTCACGTTGGCGTGAGCTTGAGCGGTACGGCCGGTTTGCTATGGTGCGCCGGACAGCAGGGAGACGGACCATGCCCATCAACGCCGCCGCCGTCGGTTCCGAGACGGCCGCCTACGACCACGCGATCACGACCCGCCAATGCCTGGCCTACGCGGCGGCGCTGGGCGAGACCTCGGCGGTGCATTTCGACGATGCGCGGCTCGGCGGCATCGTCGCCGTGCCGGCCATGGTGGTGGCCCTGGAATGGCCGCCGTCCCGGGACCTGCGCCTGATCGAAGAATTCGGCGTGACGCCCGAGGAACACTTGCGCGTCGTCCACGCCGAACAGGACACCCAATACCACGCCCTGATCCGGCCCGGCGACGAATTGCGGGCGAAGGGCCGCCTGGTCGGCGTCGAGGCCATCAAGCCCGGCGCCAAGACGCTCACCAAACTGACGTTGGAGACCGCCGAGGGGGCGCCCGTGGCGACCAGCTACTCCACCGCCATCTACCGGGGCGTCGCCGTCGACGGCACGGATGCGGTGGAAGAGACCGCCCCCGCCTGGCCGGAGACGCCGGCGCCGGAAGGCTGGGCCGAGACGCCAGTGCCGGTGGCGCGCCAGTTTCCCCATATCTACACGGAATGCGCCGACATCTTTTCGGCCATCCACACGGAGCGCACTGTGGCGCTGGCCGCCGGCCTGCCGGACATCATTGCCCACGGCACCAGCACCTGGGCCTTGGCGGCGAAGGTCATCACGGCGGCCCATCTGGACGGCGACCCCGGCCGCCTGGCCCGTTTCACCGGCCGGTTCACCGGCATGGTCATCCCCGGCACGACGATCACCGTGCGCCATGCGGCGATCGCCGGCGGGGTCCGTTACGAGGTGCTGGCCGCCGACGGCGCCAAGGCCATCAGCCTGGGCCGGGCCATGTTCAAAGACTGACACCCGGGGCGCCGGCCTTGCGGATCAGATCGGCGTCCACCTCGCCGCGGGAATCGATCCTGAGCGACGACGAGGTGCCGAAACAGCGCACGCCCGCCTCACCGATTTCCACGAACCCGGCACCCAGCACCGCCATGCCGGTGAACAGGCCGGCCACATAGCTGTGGTAGAAGCTGCGGGGGAAGACCACCGGCGCGGCGCCCCCCGGCGCGTCCAGGATGATGTACTTGAGCGACATGACACTTCCCTCGGCTGTTCGGCCGGCCCATCATCGCCCGGTCTTTTCCGCCGGGCAATGGCTCCCTATGTTGGAGGGAACCGCGTTAACGGAGACCCCGCCCCATGACCGCCGCGACCCAACCGCATACCATCACCTGCCTGTTGGCGGCCTTGAAGGAGGCCCAGGACACGGTGCGCTCCTACGACACCAAGGCGCAGATCGTCGGCGTCGGGTTCATCTTCTCCATCAACATCATCGCCCAGTTCGGCGAGAAGATGGGACCGGCCGAGCACTACGGCACCATCGCGCTGATCCTTTCGTGGCTTTTAGCCATCGGCCCCATCGTGCTGTTCGGCTTCGTCCTCTATCCTTCGCGGCGCATGATGGAGGGACTGGGTGATGAGGCGGCGGACGTGCGTCACACCTTCTATCTCATCGGCCGCAAGTCTCGGGGCTTCGAGAGCTACCTGGCCGACGTCGAGGCCTGCGACTGGCCGCGTGAGATCGCCGCCGAGATCGTCAAGGTCACCCAGCTTCGCGACATCAAACGCCACCGCTTCGTCCGGGCGCTGTCGGCCGCCGGCATCAGCTACGTGATCATCGTGCTGTTCCAGCTGGGCCGCTCGCAGGACGTCCTGAAGTTCCTGTTCGGCACGAATTGAGAGCGATCGGATTCACGCCTTCGGGCGGAACCGGGATGCTTCCGCCCGAAGACGATTCGATCTGATTTACTTGCGCTTGCCTTCCACGTGCAGGTCCAACTCGACGATCCTCGACGCCGGGCCCAGGTCGTAGTCGATGCCGAAATCGGCCATGGGGAACGAGACCGTGCCGGCGAAGCCCTCACGGTAGCCGCCCCAGGGGTCCTTGCCGCCGCCGATGTACTCCACGTCGATGGCGATCTCCTTGGTCACCCCGTGCAGCGTCAGGTTGCCCTTGACGACGCCCTTGTTGTCGCCGGTCTTCTGGGCCGAGGTGGAGAGGAAGGTGGCCTTGGGGAACTTGTCCACATCCAGGAAATCGGCGCTACGCAGGTGCTTGTCGCGCTTCGCGTGGTTGGAATTGACGCTGGCCGTGTCGATTTCGATGCTGATCTTGGCGGCCTCCGGCTTCGCCGGATCGAAACTGAACTCGCCGGAGAAGGTATCGAAACGCCCGGTCAGCCAGCTATAGCCCAGGTGCTTGACCCGGAAGTTGATGGAGGCGTGCGCCCCCTTGGTATCGACCACGTAGTCGGCGGCCTGGACGGCGCTTCCGAAGATCATCAGGGCCAGGACCGTCGCGAACAGCTTGATGGGTTTCATTGATTATCCTCCATGTGGGTCAGTCGTTGATGGGGTGTCGGGTTTGGCGGCCGGCAGCATGCGCCGGAGCGATTGGCCGCCGTCCATGAAATGGTGCTTGAGGGCCGCCGCGGCGTGGAGCGCCGCGGCGATGATCACGATATCGGCGAGGATCTCGTGAACCTCGCCGGCCAGGTCCTCCTGGTTCTTGCCGGTCAGGGTCGCCGGCACGTCGAACCAGCCGAACACGGAGATGGCGCGGCCGTCGGCGGTGGAGATCAGGTAGCCGCTGATCATGATGGCAAGGATCAACGGGTAGAAGCCCCAGTGCATCACCTTCGCGGCCTTCCGTTCCCAGGGCTTCAGGTCGTCGTCGCGGGGCTCCGCGTCGCCGATCCGCCAGGCGAAACGGAACACCAGGGCGGCGAGGACGATGATGCCGATGCTCTCGTGGATATGGGGGATGGTGTTGTAGAGGGGATCGTTGTAGGTGAGTTCGTCGATCCAAAGGCCGAGGCCATAGAGCGCGAAGATGGCAAGCGCCATCAACCAGTGCAGCCACTGGGAGACCCAGCCGTAGCGCTCGTGGGTGTTGCGTGCGGACAACGCGATCCCCTTCCCCGAAACCTTCCTTGGGCCCCATCTTAGCCCGCACAACCGCACGGTGACTACGCGGAGACGTTTCACTCAAGCAAATGTTATCGGCCCTCGCCGGGGGCAATGATTTCCGTATACTGAGGACGAAACGATCGAGGGGAATGACATGGCGACGGAAAACCCGGTGGTTCTGGTCACCGGGGCCTCTTCGGGCATCGGCGCGGCGGTCTGCCGGCGCCTGGCAGCCGGCGGCGCGCGGCTTGCCGCGCACGCGCGCCTGGGCCCGGACGGCGCGGCCAACCCGTCCCTGGCCAAGGTGGTGGCGAAGCTTCGCCAGGCCGGCGCCGAGGCCGAGGCCTTCCATGCCGACCTTTCGGAAGCCGGCGCCGGCGCAGCGTTGGTGGGCGAGGCGGCGGCCCGTTTCGGCGGCCTCGACCAGATCGTCGCCAACGCCGGCTTCGCCAACCCGGCGCGCCTGGGCGAGGTGGACCGCGAGGAACTGGACCGGGCGTTGTCGACCATGACTGGGGCGTTTTTCGATCTCGCCACGGCGGCGCTCGATCATCTGAAGCGCTCCGAGCGGGGAAGCGTCGTCGCCGTCAGTTCCTTCGTCGCCCATGTCTACCCGGCCGACGGCCTGTTCCCGACCACGGCGGCGGCGAAGGGCGGCATCGAGGCCCTGGCCCGGGCCTTAGCCGCGCAACTGGCGCCGGACGGCGTGACGGTGAACTGCGTGGCGCCGGGCTACACCAAGAAGGACAAACAGGGCCATTCGTCGCTGGGCGACGGCGCCTGGAAGAAGGCCGCCGAACGCACCCCCCTGGGCCGCCTCGCCGAACCGGACGACATCGCCGCCTGCGTCGAGTTCCTGCTGGGCCCCGGCGCGACGCATATCACCGGCCAGGTCATCCACGTGGACGGCGGATTGACCCTCTACGCCGAATGAAACGGCCTCGCGTTGATCGCCGGGCCGGCGGCTGGCTATGATATATCAGGCGTGGAGGAACCCATGAGCATCGCCGTTAAGCCCCTGGACGGGCCGCTTGGCTGCGCCATCGAGGGCCTGGAAAGTAATAAGCCGCTGAGCGACGAAGATTTCCGGACCCTGCACCGTGCCTTCGTCGAGCACCTGGCGGTGGTGATCTCGGACCTGGACGAGAGTTTCGACTGGCTGATCGGGCTCGGGCGGCGCTTCGGGCCGCTGGTGCCGCACATCCTCGACCAGTACCACCACCCGAAGACCCCGGAGATGTCCATCATCACCGCCAACATGGAGAACGCGGAATCCCGCGAGACGGACATGCCGGCCGGCGCCTTCTGGCACTCGGACCTCTCCTACAAGGCCGAGCCGGCGGACGCCATTTTCCTCTATTCGACGGAGATTCCGTCCGACGGCGGCGACACCATCGTGGCCAACATGGCGCTCGCCTACGAGACACTGCCCGACGCCACCAAGGAACGCATCGCCGGACGCACCGCCATCCACAAGTACGGCCACGGCGGCGGCAAGGCGATGACGGCGCTGACGCCGGAGCAGGAGGCGCGCGTCCCGGCCGTCGAGCACCCGGTGGTCCGGGTCCATCCGGTGACCGGCGAAAGGGCGCTCTTCATCAGCCCCGGCTACACGGTCCGCATCAAGGACATGGACGAGAGCGAAAGCGAGGACCTGCTGGCGGAACTGTTCGAACACGCCGCCAAGCCGGAGTTCCACTACCGCCACCAATGGCAACGGAACCAGCTCGTCGGCGTCGACAACCGGGCCACCATGCACTGCGCCGTGGCCGACTATTCGGAGCCCCGAAGGATGCTCCGGATGATCGTCGGGTGTACGGAAGAGGAACTGAAGGCCGCTTGACCCGGTCGGCCATGCCCGCCTCCCATCGTTTCGAGTTTATTGCACCAGCCTGTCCACAGGAGTACGTTGCCCGCTCTGGGACTGAGCGAATGGAAACGACCCCGTGAACTACGTGAGCACCCGCGGCGAGGCGCCCGTCCTCACCTTCACAGACGTGTTGCTGGCCGGCCTGGCCCGCGACGGCGGGCTCTATGTGCCCGAGGCCTGGCCACAGTTCTCCACCGCCGAGATCGCTTCCTGGAAGGACCTCGCCTACGTGGACTTGGCGCTGAAGGTCATGACCCCCTTCGTCGGCGGCACGCTTTCCGAGGACGAACTCAGGACCATCGTCACCGACGCCTACAGCCATTTCGACACCCCGGACGTGGCGCCACTTCAGCCCATCGGCCACCATGAGTACCTGATGGAGTTGTTCCACGGGCCGACGCTCGCCTTCAAGGACGTGGCCATGCAGTTCCTGGGGCCGCTCTTCGACCACGTTTTGGCGAAGCGCGGCGAGCGTATCTGCATCGTCGGCGCGACGTCGGGGGACACGGGTTCGGCCGCCATCGAGGCCTGCCGGGACAGGGCCAACATCGACATTTTCATCCTCTATCCCGACGGGCGCGTCTCCGACGTGCAGCGCCGGCAGATGACCTGCGTGAACGCCGCCAACGTCCATACCATCGCCCTGGAAGGCACCTTCGATGATTGCCAGGACGCGGTGAAGGCGCTTTTCAACGACCTCGAGTTCCGCGACCGCATGAACCTGAGCGCCGTCAACTCCATCAACTGGGCCCGGATCATGGCGCAGATCGTCTATTACTTCTGGGCCGCGCTGAAGGTGGGCGGACCGGAAACACCGGTCAACTTCGCCGTGCCCACGGGCAACTTCGGCAACGTCTTCGCGGGCTACGTCGCCGTGCAGATGGGCCTGCCGGTGAGGCAGCTCATCGTCGGTTCCAACGCCAACGATATCCTGACGCGCTTTTTCGAATCCGGGACCATGGAGATGGACAAGGTCATCCCGACCATCAGCCCGAGCATGGACATCCAGGTGTCTTCCAACTTCGAGCGGTTGCTGTTCGAGCTCTATCACCGGGACGGCGCCAAGGTGGCGAAGACCATGTCGGCGTTCCGCGAAGAGGGCCGCTTCGCCGTCGACGCCGAGGCCCTTGCCGAGGCCCGAAAACTTTTCGACGGGGCGCGGTTCACGGACGAGCAGACCGGGATTCTCATCGACGCCCACTACATCGCCACCAAGGAGATGCTGGACCCGCACACGGCCGTCGGCCTGTCGGCGGGCCGCGCTCTCAGGAAGGACACGTCGCTGCCCCTGGTGGCGCTGGCCACGGCGCATCCGGCCAAGTTCCCGGACGCCGTCGAGGAGGCCACCTACGTCAGGCCTTTGCTGCCGGACCGCATGGCCGATTTGTTCGATCGTCCGGAGAAGGTCAACGTGCTGGCCAACGACTTGGCCGAGGTGCGCCGGTTCATCGAGGACCGGGTGACCGCTCCCGGCGGCAAGGCCAAGTCGGGAGGCGCGGCGGCTTGAGCATCGAGCGGACCGAGCTTGCCAACGGCCTCACCGTGGTCTCGGACCGCATGGAGACCGTCGAGACCGTTTCCGTGGGCGCCTGGGTGGATGTGGGGACCCGCGACGAGCACCCGGAGGTCAACGGCGTCTCACACCTCCTGGAGCACATGGCCTTCAAGGGCACGGAGCGCCGCAACGCCTACGCCATCGCCGCCGAGATCGAGGCCGTGGGCGGCCACCTGAACGCCTATACGTCGCGCGAGCACACGGCCTATTACGCCAAGGTTTTGAAGGACGACGTGGGGCTGGCCGTGGATCTTTTGGGCGACATCCTGCAGCACTCGGTGCTGGACGCCGAAGAACTGGCCCGCGAGCAGGCGGTGATCCTGCAGGAAATCCACCAGGCCCGGGACACCCCCGACGATATCGTCTTCGACCACTTCCAGGAGACCGCCTATCCGGACCAGGCCATGGGCCGGCCGGTGCTGGGCCGGCCGGAACTGGTCAAGCGCATGGACCGCCAGCGGGTGCTGGACTACATGCAGGAGCACTATTCGGCGGAGCGCATGATCATCGCCGCCGCCGGCAACATGGACCACGACGCCTTCGTCAAGCTGGTGGAGGCGACCTTCGACACCCTCCCCGAGCACCACGAGACGGCCCGCGAGGCGGCCAACTACACGGGTGGCGATTTCCGCGAGGCCCGTGATCTGGAGCAGGTGCACGTGGTTTTCGGCGTTCGTGGCATCGCCTTCGCCGACGAAGACTTCTATACGGCCTCGGTGCTCTCAACGATCCTCGGCGGCGGTATGTCGTCCAGGCTGTTCCAGGAGGTGCGCGAGAAGCGCGGCCTGGCCTACGCCATCTATTCGTTCCTGTCGTGCTACCGGGACTGCGGCATCTTCGGCGTCTACGCCGGCACCGGCACGGAGGAGGCCCGGGAACTGCTGCCCATCGTCATGGACGAGATCGAGAAGGTGCAGGACAGCGTCGGCGCGGAAGAACTGGCGCGGGCCCGGGCACAGTTGAAATCCTCCATCCTCATGTCCCTGGAAAGCACCTCTTCCCGGTGCGAGCAACTGGCCCGCCAGCTGATGGTCTTCGGCCGCCCCATCCCCACGGACGAAATCGTTGGCCGTGTCGACGCCGTCGACGAGGCCGCGGTCAGCGAAGCCGCCCGGCGGCTGTTCCGGGGCACGCCCACGGTGGCCGCCCTGGGCCCGGTAGACGGGCTTTGCGCCTACGAAGTGCTGTCGGAACGGCTGTCCAGATAGTCCTCGACCATGCGGTAGATGGCCTCGGCGTCGTCGGAATCGCCGCTGAACACCACGTTGGCGGATTCGCCGTAGATGTTCATGAGGTAGCCGCGGGCCGCGCAGACGTTTTCCAGCGCCGCGACGAAGGGGATGATCACCTGGTCATTGAGGCTTTCCGCATCCGGGCAGGCTTCCATGCGCTGGGCCAGGAGCCGCATCAACTCATCGGCGTCCGTCGGCTTTCCGCCTTTCTTCTTGAATCGGGCCATGGGGGAAATTCCGTCGTCAGGCGTGGCCGGCGTCGTCGGAGAGCATGCGCGGATCGATGCCGATCTTGGCCATGGCCTTCTCCCACTTGTCGTCCAGGTCGCAGCCGAACACCAGTTCCTCGTCGGCGGCGACGCTGAGCCAGCCGTTGGACTTGATCTCCGTATCCAACTGCCCCGGTCCCCAGCCGGCGTAGCCCAACGCCAAAAGGCAGTTGTGCGGGCCGGTGCCGCCGGCGATGGCGCGCAGGATGTCGATGGTGGCGGTCAAGGCCACGTTCTCGTCGACCACCAGGCTGGCGTCCTGGAGGTAGTCCGGCGAATGCAGGACGAAACCGCGGGCCTGTTCCACGGGGCCGCCGAACAGCACCCGGATGGGCTCGCCGCAGGTGCCGGAATCGATCTCCAACTGCTCCAGCAGTTCCGGGAAGGTGAGCGAATCGATGGGCCGGTTGACCACCAGGCCCATGGCGCCGTCGGAATTATGGGCGCACATGTAGATCACCGATTTCTCGAAGCGCGGATCGGTCATCCCCGGCATGGCCACCAAGAGCTGGCCGGAGAGGTAGGCCGATTCCATCGGGTCGCTGAACATCATGTCGCTCATGGATCTCTGTCCCGGTCTGCTTCTCTTTACGTAGGAAGCTGGCGCACCTATCGCAACGTCTTCGAAACATTATGCCACAGGCATATCCCCGGACAAAATAGGGATACTGGGTCCGGGCGGCGCATCACGCACCGTCAACACTGCGTGAACGGCACGGGAATGCGTGAAAAATCCCGCGAAACGGCTTATATACGGCGGACTGGGTCCCGGGCAGCGGAAGAACGCGAGCATATGCACGATTTCTGGAAAACCACGGTCGCAGGTCTATGCGGACTGCTGCTTATGGCGGCAGCGCCGGCCTCGGCCGATTCGGCGGCGTCGGGCTGGGTCGACACGGAACAGACCCGGGTGCGCCTGATCGCGGCATCGGAAACCGTCGGCGAGGCCCGCGAACTGCGTCTCGGCCTGCAGTTCGAACTGCAGCCCGGCTGGAAGGTCTATTGGCGCTCCCCAGGCGACGCGGGGTTCCCGCCGAATCTCGACTGGACCGGATCAAAGAACCTGGCCGCGGCGGAGATCGCCTGGCCGGCGCCGGAGCGTTTCTCGGTGCTCGGACTGGAGACGCTCGGCTACAAGAAACAGGTGGTGTTTCCGCTGGAGGCGAAAACCGTCACCGGCGCCCAGGCGGCGTCCCTGAAGGCCCGGGTCCGTTACCTCACCTGCAACGACGTCTGTATCCCCTATGAGGCGAAGCTGAGCCTGGACGTGCCGCCGGGACCGGCGGCCCCGTCCTCGCACGCCCATCTGATCGACCGCTACGCGGCCACCGTGCCGGGCGACGGCAAGGCCCATGGGCTTCGCCTGGAGACCCTGCACACCACGACTGAGGGCGACAGCGCCCGGCTGCAACTGGTGGCCAGCGCCGATGCGCCCTTCAGCAAACCGGACGCCTTCTTCGAAGGCGCGCCGGGCCTGGCCTTCGGCAAACCGCTGGTCAAGATGAGTAGCGACGGCCGCAGCGCCCTCATGGAGGTCAGCGTCGATGGGCTCGACGGGCTCGACGATGCCAAGGGCAAGACCCTGGATGAGAGGGCCTTCACGGTGACCCTGGTGGACGGCATGCGGGCGGCCGAGGGCGAGTTGACGGCGACGCCCGGGACCGCGCCCCTGACCGCCGGGTTCGAAACCGCCGGCGCCGGTCCGTCCCTGCTGACCATTTTGCTGCTGGCCCTGCTGGGCGGCCTGATCCTGAACCTCATGCCCTGCGTGCTGCCGGTGCTGTCGCTGAAATTGTTGAGCCTGGTCAAACACGGCGGCGGCGAGGCCCGCGAGGTGCGCTTCGGTTTCCTGGCCTCGGCGGCCGGCATCGTCGCCGCCTTCCTGGCCCTGGCCGGCGCCTTGGCCGCGTTGAAGGCCGGCGGCGCCATCGTCGGCTGGGGAATCCAGTTCCAGCAGCCCTGGTTCCTGATCGCCCTGATCGCCGTGGTCACCGTCTTCGCCTGCAACCTCTGGGGTTTCTTCGAGGTCCGCCTTCCGGAAGCCATCGGCGACATGGGCGGGCATTCGGCCCGCGTGCATGGGCTCGGCGGGCATTTCCTGCAGGGCGCCTTCGCGACCCTGCTGGCGACACCCTGCTCGGCGCCGTTCCTGGGCACCGCCATCGGCTTCGCCCTGGCCGCCGGCACGGCCGAGATCATGATGGTGTTCGCGGCCTTGGGCGTCGGACTGGCGCTGCCCTACCTAGCCGTAGCCGCCTTTCCCGGCCTCGCCACCTGGCTGCCGAAACCCGGCGCCTGGATGGTCAAACTGAAGGTGGTGCTGGGCTTCGCCCTGGCGGCCACCGCGGCCTGGCTGTTGAGCGTCCTGGCCGGCACCAGCGGCACCACCGTGGCCCTGGCGGCGACCGGGGTGATGAGCGTGGCCGTGATCATCCTCTATGTGGTTCACAAGCCCGGCGGCGCCGGCGTCAAGGTCTCGGCGCCGGCAGTCGTGGTGGCGGTGCTGGCGGCCGGCCTGTTGCCCGGCTGGCTGCCCGCCGGACCGGCCCCGGCCGGCAAGGCGCTGGATGCGGTCTGGCAACCCTTCGACGAGGCGGCGATCCCGAAGCTGGTGGCCGACGGCAAGACCGTCTACGTGGACGTCACCGCCGATTGGTGCATCACCTGCCTGGTCAACAAGAACGTGGTGCTGCGCAACGAGCGGGTGCACGGACTGCTGGGCGGCGGCCAGGTGATCGCCATGCAGGCCGACTGGACCAAGCCCGATGCGGCCATCTCGCGCTATCTGGCCCGCTACGGCCGCTACGGCATCCCCTTCAACATCGTCTATGGTCCGAAGGCGCCGGACGGCGTGGTGCTACCGGAACTGCTGACCCCCGGCACCGTGCTGGCGGCTTTCGAACAGGCTGCATCGCCGGGTGCGCTCGCGGCCAATCGCTGAACGGAGCCGATAGGGGGTGAAATCGGCGCCGAAAGTGCTTAAATCTTGAACCACGCGGCGTCTGTGCCGCACGTCCATAAACAATGCGTTTCAATTTTCCCAAGGGGAGCGACGATGACGATCAAGGTAGGCGATTCCATTCCATCCGTTAGTCTGGCGACCATGGGGGCCGAGGGCCCCGAGGGGCTGTCGACGGACGATCTGTTCAAGGGCAAGAAAGTGGTTATGTTCGGCGTCCCCGGCGCCTTCACGCCGACCTGCTCGGCCAAGCACCTGCCGGGCTTCGTCGAGCACGCCGACGCCATCAAGGCGAAGGGCGTCGATACCATCGCCTGCATCTCCGTCAACGACGCCTTCGTCATGGGCGCCTGGGGCCAGGACCAGAACGTCGGCGACAAGGTCGCCATGGTGGCCGATGGCAGTGCTCAGTTCGCCGCCGCCACGGGTCTCGAGCTCGACCTCACGGACAAGGGCCTCGGCATGCGCTGCCAGCGGTTCTCCATGCTGGTCGACGACGGCGTCGTGCAAAGCATCAACGTCGACGAGGGTGTGTTCGAGAAGACCAGCGCCGAACAGATGCTGAGCGATCTTTGAGCCGCCCGACGGCTAATACCAAGCTGTAAAAAGTTTGACTCATTAAGGGACTGTTAGGCGGGGTGTGATTCAACATGGAAAACAGAGGAGTTTTTCCATGGCACGCGGCATTCCCCTACGCACAGACTTCACTTGCGAC
>Ga0209568_1000022_pt1 | contig 54637 bp, 52 predicted proteins | sample WorMetOlspDAHAB2_FD_187406 | JGI IMG/M metagenome (GOLD analysis project Ga0209568, IMG submission 187406) | Marine gutless worms symbiont microbial communities from Max Planck institute for Marine Microbiology, Germany - Olavius sp. DAHAB.2... ...
TCGTCGCAAGTGAAGTCTGTGCGTAGGGGAATGCCGCGTGCCATGGAAAAACTCCTCTGTTTTCCATGTTGAATCACACCCCGCCTAACAGTCCCTTAATGAGTCAAACTTTTTACAGCTTGGTATGAGTTGTTGCGACGGAATGTCCTCGTGGGAGTTGCCGTCACCCTCGGCCATGGAATCGCCCAGCATGACGGCGAAGGCCCGGTCCGGCGAATGACTGTTCCGCTTTCCGTAGGCGTCGGTGATGATGGTCGCCGGACGATAAACCGGCTCGGCGCGAAACTTCCCGGTGTCCGGGTCCATGTCCGTGGCGTTGTTGATGTAATCGCCGTAAATGGTGCTTTGGTAATGCAGATTGGCCGCCTCGAATCCGCGCGGATGGAACCAGGCCCAGGGTCGGAATATCCACATGCCGAATTCCACCGCCGCCATGCCGAAGAAAACCGCGATCGGCAGCACAATCATGACGGATTTCAACGACGGTCGCATCTTCATGGAACTCGGTCGGTTTGCCAGGATTCAATTCGTGGATGGACCCGATTGATACGGCAATCGACGCGGCCGCGCCATTAAAAATATGTCACCCATGTCTTCGGAACAGACTTCCCATCACCTGGTCCAGCCACCCTCCGCCCTGTACCGCATGGCGGCGGATTTTTGGCGAAATCTCCGCGCCACGGCTTCCGGCCGGTTCACGGAACGCCAGGAGTTTCAAGTTTTCCGCCGATCCTGTGATGACGATCCGGTGTTCACGCCACCGCCGGGGATCGAGGTTCGGCGCTTCGACAACCCGGCGGATCTCCGGCTGCTGGCCGATCAGGGATACGATCTGGGCCCGGCCTTCGAACAGACCGACGCCTTGGCGCCCGTGCTTCCCGGTGGAAAGCTCTATGCCTTGTTCGAGAACCGCCGGCTCACGCACTTCAGCCGCTCCATGGCGGACAGGCGCGACCACAACTTCGGGCCCTATCTACCGGGAATCGGCACCGATACGGACATCTGCATCGGTCCGTGCTACACGCATCCCGACTTCCGGGGCCGGGGCCTCTATGCAACGGCGTTGAACCGCATCTGCGCCGACGCGGGCGCCGAGGGCGTCGGCCACGCCTATATCTACTGCGCGGTTTCCAACGCGGCCTCCATCAAGGGGATCTTGAAGGCCGGTTTCGAGCCCGTCGCCAGGGTCGTGCGTCGCCGGGTCCTTTTGTGGAACCGATCGACGGCGATCCCGGATCGCGACAAGGATAATCCATGAAGTTTCACTTCAACGAGAACCTGAAGAACATCACCCGGACCCGGGCCGGCACGCCGGCCCGGCTGACCTCCGAAGACCTGTTCCTGGATCGCAACGAGCGCGCGGTGCCCTACCCGCCCGAGGTCATGGAGGCCCTGGCGGTCCGCCTGGCGAAGTCGCGCCCCAATCAATACCCGGAGCTGGAGCCCTTCTACGACCGGGTGGCGGAATGGGTCGGCCTGGCGCCGGACCAGTTGTTCATTACCGACGGTGTCTCCGGCGCCATCAAGGCCCTGTTGGAGGCCCTGGCCCCCGGCGGCGCCAACATCGTGTTCCCGACCCCGACCTTCGCCCTTTATCCCGTCTACGCCCGCATGTTCGGCGTCGAGCCCAGGACCGTCGGCTACGACAGCCAGTTCCAGGTGGACATGGCGGCCCTGAAGGATGCCGTCGATGCGGATACCGCCTTCGTCTTCCTGCCTAACCCGAACGTGCCCATCGAGGGCTATGTCCCGCTCGAGGTCATCGACGACCTGGCCAGGCACTGCGCCGGCCATGACGCCGCCCTGGTGATCGACGAAGTGTACTATCTGTTCGGCGGTGAAACCGCCAAGCACCTGATCGGCGCGCATCCGAACCTGTTCGTCATGCGGTCCTTCTCCAAGGGTTTCGGATTGCCCGGCGCGCGGGTCGGGTTTGTCGCCGGGCCGGCGGAGATCGTCGAGTTCGTCTCGCGAACCCGGACCGGCTACGAGACCAGCACGCCGGCCGCCGAGATGGTCAGCTTCTTCCTCGAGCACATGGACGTCATCGACGGCTACGTGCGCCAGGTGAAGGATGGTTTCGCGCAACTGAAGACGGACCTGGATGGGATCGGCCTCCGCCACAACGGTGGCACCACGGGGAACTTCATCTACATCGACCTGGGCGGCCCGGCGGCCGTCGAAGCGGTGGTCTCCGCATTGCGCGACCAGGGCATCCACATCCGCGGCGGTTGGCCGGCGCCCTTCGACGGTGGCGTCGCCGTGACCGGCGCGCCGCCGGAACAACTGGCGCGGTTCTTCCAGGCGTTCAGCGCCGCCGTCGCCGAGCTCGGGATTTCCACTACCGCATGACCAACCCGGACTTCGACGCCCTGGTGATCGGCGCCGGTGTCATCGGCCTGGCCGTCGCCCGGCAGTTGACCGCCGCCGGCAAATCCGTGCTGCTGGTGGAGCGCAACGATCAATTCGGCATGGGGGCGTCGTCGCGCAACACCGGATGCATTCACGCCGGCGCCTACTACCACGCGGGTTCGTTGAAGGGCGCCCTGTGTGTGCGCGGACGAAATCTGCTCTATGCGCACTGTGCCCGCCACGATGTGCCGCATCGAAGGACCGGCAAGATTTTCGTCGCCACATCCGATGACTTCGTGCCCGGTCTGGAGACGATCAAGAAACTCGCCAAAGCCAACGGCCTGGGTGACCTGACGGAAATCGAGGGCAAGGACATCGGCAACCTGGAGCCCCATCTCAAGGGCGCCGCCGCGTTGCTCTGTCCGGAAAGCGGTGTCGTCGACGTCCACGCCTTCATGTTTTCGCTTCTCGGCCTGGCGGAAAACGACGGCCTGACCTTCGTTCCCCGCACCCGCGTCAATGGCGCCCAGGCCACCGACGGGGGATGGCGGGTCAATGCGTCGGGCAGCGAAGACGCGATCGTTACCGCCCGCATGGTCGTCAACGCGGCCGGCATTCAGGCCCCGGCCTTGAGCCGTTCGGTCTTTCCGGACCGCGCCGTCCCGTCGGCCAAGCCGGTCAAGGGATCCTATTTGCGGCTGCCCGGGGCCTCGCCGATTTCCCGGATCATCTACCCGGATCTGGTGCCCGGCCAAATCACCGAACGGGTCGACGCCACGCCGGGCATCGATGGCGAACTGCGCTTCGGGCCCACCGTCGACGAGACGGCGTCCTGTGAGGATTTTCAAGTGGCCGACGGACTCGTGGACCGCCTGGGCCCGTTGATCCGCCGCTACCTGCCCGCCGTCGATACGGCCCGGCTGGTCCCCGACTATGCCGGGGTGCGGCCAAAGGTCGCGACGCCGCCGGACCAGATGCCGGATTTCATCTTCGATTGGGCCGAGGAACCGGGCTGGCTCGATCTCTGGGGCATGGAATCGCCGGGTCTGACCTCTGCGCTGGCCATCGCCGAACACGTGGAAAGTTTGCTCACCGACGCCGGATTGGTTTGACGGCGTTTCCATAATCCGCCAAAACCGCCGAAAGACCGTTCCCTTGTTGATCATCACCCCCGACCATCCACCCGCAACCATGTAAGGCCCTGATGGGAATTCGACTTCAATCCCTGGATGCCATCGAGTCCGCCGCCGCGGGCGCCGAAAGACGCGAATCCATCTGGGTCATGGGATCGCAGATTTGCAGTTTCGGCGCCGCCGACGGCAACGCCTGGCTGGCGCGGAACGGATTTTCCGCCGGCCTCGATCCCCGTTGGCGCGAGGATCCGGAGCCTTTGTTCCAGGCCATGGGCTTTTCCGACTATGTGGATGTGGACGTCAACGACCAGGCGCGCCGCAACCTCGATCTGACTCAACCGCTTCCCGAGGACTGTTTGGGCCGCGCCGACCTGATCGTCGATTCCGGCACCCTGGAGCACATCTTCGAGCTGCCGACGGCGCTCAGGAACATGAACCGCATCCTGAAACCCGGCGGGGTGATGCTGCATATCACGCCGGTCACCTTCTTCGACCATGGCTTCGTCAACGTGAATCCCAGTCTCTATGAAGGGTTCTACCGGGCCAACGGCTATACGAAACTGTTCATGACCTTCCAGATCACGGTCCACAATCCCTTGCGAATCCCGAGAATTTCGCCCTGGATGCCGGTCAAACTGGCCCGCTTCAACCTGCCCTTCCAAAAGGCCAACGGGACCGACTGGGTCCGCTTCATGCGCCGCCTCAGCGCGGTCACCCGACTTCCTCGCAACCTGTTGGTGGTGGGGGCGTTCCGTAAAGAAGACGACCGCACGGATTTTCAGGCGCCGACGGATATCTGGCTTGATTGATTTTTCGAAAGTGACGTAAACCTAACCATGCATCCCTTGAACCTCCTCGTCGTCGGCGGCGGCATGTATGTAATCGGGCGCGGCGCACCCGGGTACAACGGCACCATCATGCCGGCCCTGTTGGAAGCCCGCCGCGCCGGCTTGGTCGGTGGCATCGCCGTCGCCACCACCCGGGCCGAAAGCGCCGCCGAGGCCGGGCGCGCGACCGGTGCGCTCGCCGCCGAGATGGGCGTCGACGGCGCCTGCGAATGTTTCCCGGGGCAATCCGACAGCGCCGACGGCGCCGCCTACCTGGAGGCGCTGAAAACATTCAAGCCGGACGCGGTGATCGTCAGCGTCCCCGACGATCTCCATGCGGAGGTCTGTATTCCCTTTATCGAAGCCGGCCGTCATTGCCTGGTGGTCAAACCCATGGCGGCGAGCCCGGCCGAGGCCCGGGCCATGGCGGCGGCGGCGGAAAAGGCAGGGGTCGTCGCGCAGGTGGAGTTTCACAAGCGTTTGGACGAATCCAACCGGCTGATGCGGGAAGCCGTCCGGCAAGGCGACATCGGCGATCTCCTCTATGCCACCGTCGAGTACAGCCAGCGCAAGATGGTCCCCCGCGACGCCTTCCGGGGCTGGGCCGAACGCAGCAACGTGTTCCAGTACCTGGGCGTGCACTATGTGGACCTGCTGGCCTGGGCGACGGGCTTCACGCCGGCCCGGGTGACCGCCTGGGGTCAGAAACGCTATCTCCGTTCCGAAGGGCTGGACACCTGGGATGCCATGCAGGTGGTCATCGAGTGGACCCAACCGGACGGACAACCCTTCGTTTCCACCCACGTGACCAACTGGATCGATCCTGACGACAATTCCGCCATGTCGGACCAGAAGATCAACCTGGTCGGCACAGTTGGCCGGTTCCAGGCGGATCAGAAGAACCGGGGCGTGCAGTTGGTCAGGGACGATGCGGGGGTCGCCGATGTGAACCCCTATTTCACCGCCCGCTGGCATGATGATTTGAGCGGCGCCTTGCGCTTCGATGGTTACGGCATCGAAAGCGTCCTGCAGTTCCTCCACGATACCCAGGCCTTCAGGGACGGCGCCGTCACCCTGGACCAGTTGAACGGGGCCCGGCCGTCCTTCGAAACGGGCCTGGCGGCGACCGCCGTTGTCGCCGCCGCATCGGCCAGCCTTGATGGAGGCAGCATCCCCGTGGACGTCGAACTGTGAGCCGCATTCAGTATCAGGCCCTGTTGAACTTCACCCGCCAAGTGCTGGCCGGTGCCGGGCTGGATGACTATTCCAACGACGCGGTGACCACGGGGCTCTGTGAAACGTCGCTCCGCGGCGTCGATTCCCATGGCATCCGGCTGCTGCCCCACTATGTGGATTCGGCCCTCAAGGGGCGCAAGAACCCGACGCCTGAGATGACCTTGGCGCAGACCTTCCCGGCCTTCGGGCTGCTCGACGCGGACAACGCCTTCGGCCACGCGGCGGGCATGAAGGCCATCGACCATGGCATGGAACTGGCGGAAGAATTCGGCATGGGTGGCATCGCCGTCGCCAACTCCAGCCACCCGGGCGCCATGGCCAGCTTCGCCCTGAAGGCGGCGCGCCGGGGTTACATGGCCTTCGCCTTCACCCACGCCGACGCCCTGGTCCTGTCGGCCGGCGGCAAGCGGCCCCTGTTCGGCACCAACCCCATCTGCATGGCGGCGCCCCGGGACGAGGACGAACCCTATTGCCTGGACATGGCGACCAGCGTCATCTCCTGGAACCGTCTGAAGATCCATCGCGATTCCGGCGAACCGCTTGGTGAGGGAATCGCCGCGGACGAGGCGGGCCTGGCCACGCAGGACGCCGACGCCGCCACTTGTCTGATGCCCGTCGGCAGCCCCATGGCCGGCTACAAGGGATACGGGCTTGGCTCCATGATCGAAGTCCTGTGCGGCGTGCTCCCCGGCATGGCCGTCGGTCGCGATATTCCCGCCATGTACACCACGCCTATGGATCAGCCCCGCCACCTGGGGCAGTTCTACATGGTGCTGCGGACCGACGTGGCCGGCGCCGCCGAGGACTTCCGGCATCGCATGCAGGCCCTGACCGATGCGGCCCGTAGCGAGCCGGCCCACGCTGCGGAGGGCGTCATGCTGCCCGGGGATCCGGAAATCCGCACCGCGGCGGAACGCCGCCAATCGGGCATTCCCCTTGACGGGCCCACCGTCGCCGCGTTCAAGGGCCTCTCCGATCAATTCGACGCCGCTCTGGATTTGGAGTCTCCATGAAGGTCTGGTTTTTGGAACCGCCAGCGGACCCGGGCGCATACGAACCGGTGGAGGTCGGATCCTACGTGCCGGCGACGACAGCGCCCGCACCGGCAAGCGTCGCCGCTGTCGATCGGGATTTCGACGCATCGGCGCATGGCGAAGAGGTCGCCGCCTGGCTGGTGCCGGCGGGCCTTTCCGGCGACCCGGCGCTGATCAATCGGGTCGTCGAGGCGGGCCGGCTGGTGATGGTTGCCGTCAACGGCCTCGGCAGCACCGCCTATGCCGCCGTCTCCGCCATCGTGCCCGCCGACCGGCTGATCAACCTGTTCGATGCCCGCGAGCAGGACAACATCGCCTATCTGGAACAATTGGCCTGGCTGGCGGCGCAGCCCGCACCCTTCGCGGTGATGGCCCGCAGCACCGACAAGCTGGTTCAGGCCGCGGCCATCGGCGCTACGCACCTGATCGTCCCGGACCCGGTAAGCGTCGAGATGACCCCGATCATGCGCATCGTCCGTCCCCGCGTCGCGGGCAGCCCGCGGCCGACCTCGGCGGCCGAGGTGGACCATCTTGTCGGCCGCGAATCCAGCCTGACCGTGTGCCACCCGCTGGCGGCCGGTGAAACCCTGGAGGCCGACAACCTGGCGGTGGTGGAAGCGGATACTCGCGGCCTTTCGCCGATGCTCCGCGAACGGGTGGCCGGACGGATAATGCGTTATGATATCGCGCCAGGCGAACCGCTGACTTTCGGGCACCTGATGGTCGAGGAATTCTCATGAGCGACGGCATCTCCATCGTCATCCGCGCCAAGAACGAAGCCAAATGGCTGGCGTCGTGCCTGGATGCCATTTCCATGCAGGACCACCATGACTTCGAGGTGATCGTCGTCGACAACCAGTCGACGGACCGAACCCGGGAGATCGCCGAGGCCTACGACTGCCGGATCGTCGAGATCAGCGACGCGGATTTCAATTTCTCCCGGGCCCTCAACATCGGCATCGAGGCCGGCGGCAAGCCCCTGGTCGCCATGATCTCGGGCCATTGCGTGCCCGTCGACGATCAATGGCTGAGCCGCCTGGCCATGCACTTCTGCGACCCCGGTGTGGTCGCCGTATACGGGCGCCAGGAACCGCTTCCCGATACGACGCCCGTGGACAAACGCGATCTTTGGATCTCCTTCGGACTGGACCGCAAGATCCAGGAGCGAGACTATTTCTTCCACAACGCCAATTCCATGATCCGCCGCTCGGCCTGGGAGCAGACCCCCTTCAACGAAAACATCCACGGCGTCGAGGATCAGGACTGGGCCAAGAAGGTACTCGGCGACGATCACCGAATCGTCTATGAACCGACGGCCCGGGTATTCCATCACCACGGCATTCACCACGCGCAAAGCGAAGAGCGTGCCGAACGCGTGGTCCGGGTGATCGAGCTCATTCAAAAGGACCTGACATGAGCACGATGAGAAAACCGAGGCAGCCATGAACGTTACCGCCGTCATCCCCATTCGATACGCTGATTGCTTCACCGACGACGGCGAGGCGCGAATGACCCTAGCCGGCCATCAGCTCTGGGAGATCACGGTCCGGCAGGCCTGTGATTCGAAGGCCCTGGCGCAGGTCGTCGTGGCCTACGATGATGACCGGTTTCTCGATCACCTGGGTTCCTGGCGCGAGCAGGTAACCCCCTGTCTTCGGCCGCCGTCTTTGAGCAGTGATCGATCGACCACCATCGATGTGCTCGCCTACACCACCGGCTGGCTGCGGGATCAAGATTCCACACCGGATTATCTGATGCTGCTGGAGATCACCCATCCGCTACGGCCGCGGGACATCATCGATGACATGGTCAAGAACGCCGGCGCCCAGAATGCCGATTCCATGATCACCTGTTATCCGGTCCATTATAATTTCTGGCGCCGCGACGAGACCGGCCGCATGAACCGGATCAGCGGCGCTGGCGAAAACGCTGAGGTTGCCCTTTACGAGGAATTGACCGGGATCTGCTCCCTGTTCCGGCCCCAATTCCTGACCACCGACAATCCCTTCGGCGAGCAGGTGGACATCGTCCCCATCGACCGGTTCTGGGCCGCCGTCGATGTCCGTGACGAAGACGGCTGCTGGTTGGCGGAACAATACCTGAAGCGGTTGAACATTCAGCTTTAAGCCCTGCGCCTTCATCCATGAACTGTTCTCCATCATCGCCGGAAGCGGCGGATCTCCCGCTGGCACTGGTTTACACACGCGAGGACGCGGCAAGCCTGTTGGCCGGCCGTCATCAATGCCGGGCGGCCGTGGCCATGACGCCGAACGCCCGCGCGGCGTTGGCGACGGCGTCGTTCCCGGTGATCGTGTCATCCCGCAACCTCAATGACCGCGCCCATCTTCGCGTCGTCGCCCGCACCCGCCGCCTGGACCGAATGGTCAGGAAACTGCTCGACCAAACAGAGAATATCGACCTGCCCGCCAAAATCTCATTGGCCAGCGACCTGCATTACATGGCCGCCTCGACCTTGACGCTCTGGCAGATGCTGGGCCGGCGGGGTCCTTGGCTGGTTCCCCGGCCCGGCGGATCATGGAAGGTCTTCGCGCAACACCTCGAGGCCCTGAAGGCCTTGATCGAATACATGCGCCGGATCGGTCCGCCGGTACGCGCTTGGTTGCAGCCGCCGGCCGCCGCCGGACTGGTCCGGGCCCTGACCCGTCTCGCCGCCGGCCTCTCGGGCACCGGACGGCAAGTCGCCATTCCCGGATGCTCTTACGGCATGGAGAACCTGACCGAGGAGATTCGCCAGCGTCACGGAAAACGGACCGTCGAGATTCGCGGCGCCACAGGCACTTGGCGGGATCTCGTGCATCCTTTCCGCTCCGTTCTCCAGGCGGTTACCGGCAAGACGGTCATCGCCGCCATCGCCGCACCCAAGCCCCTGCCAGCCGTCGAATCGGCCCTGGCGGAAGTTTGGTCGCGCCTGCCCGACCCGGTCGTCCGCGAGGGATTGCTTCCCTATCGAAGCCGTCTCCTGAGCGAGGCCGCCCTGGCCCAATCCCTGGCCGATGAGATGGCCCATATCCTCGATCGGACGGCGGTCCGCTCAGTGTTGCTCAACGCCTTGCATTGGGGTGCCGACGTGGCCCTGGCGGCGGCCGCCGGCCGGCGGGGAATTCCGCGGTTCCTGGTCTCTCATGGCACGCACTCATCGGGGCAGACCACGGCCGCCGATGCCGAACAGCGAGCCCTGGCGGAGGGTCAACTGGTCAGCTCCCTGGCCGATCTGGCCGTCACCCAATCGCCCCATGCGGACACCTTGGCGGCGGCGATGATGCCGGAGCTCCCCCGGCGGGCCTTCCGGCCCGCCATGTGGGGTTACAAACCGATGCCCGAGCGGCGCCGAACCGGCGGTGGACGGCGCGTGTTGCACGCCGGCACTTACAAGCGACTGGCCGGCATGCGGCCATGGATCTACGAGACGTCGAACGAGTTCGTCGACGGGCTGCGTGATCTGATCGGCGCCGTTGATGACCTATCCGATACCTGGCTCACCATTCGCGTCCGTCCCATGCCGGAATGCGACATCGAGTCCCTCCGGCAATTGTTGCCCCATTCCGATTGCTATGAGGTGAAAACCGATGGCAGCTTCCTGGATGACCTGGCGGAGGCGGACCTGTTGGTCAGTTACGCCTCTACCACCATCGAGGAAGCATTGAACGCGCGCCGGCCGGTCTTGCTTTGGGGCGGCAGCAGCCGCTACCGACATCTGCCGGCGGCAACGGAGGCGCCTTCGGCGGATCGCCGGTCCGCCGTCTACGCCGCCGATGACGCCGCGCACTTAGGCGCCCTATTGCCCGCCATTCTTACGCACCATGCGGAAGCCCCGCTGCTGGACGAAGAAGTGGCGGGGCACGTCTGGCCGACGGATACACCGGGAATCGATGGCTTGGCGAAGACCATCGCCGAGGGGGGCGTTCCCCTATGAAGCAGGCCATCAAATGCACCATCGGCTGCCTTGTCGGCGGCATCACCCGCGCCGCCAGCAATGGCCCCGGCTGGCTGCGCGGCCTTACGGCGTTCGCGCTCAGCCGCATCGACAACCGCCGCCGCGTCGATACGGGCAAGGGCGTAATCACTGTTCACGTGGGTGCCCCCATCGAACGTTGGCGCGCCGACACCTTGCTGTCGAAGGAACCGGAAACCATCGCCTGGCTGGACCGCACCATCACGCCGCAAAGCGTCTTTTACGATGTCGGCGCCAACATCGGTCTCTACGCCCTTTACGCCGCCCATCTCCATCCGGGGGCAGTCAAGGCCGTGTGTTTCGAACCCGAGCCCATGAACTTCGCCCGCCTCAACCAAAACATCGCCACCAACCGGCTTTCGGATCAGATCACCGCCTTTCCCTTGGGTCTTGGCAGCGCCGCGAAAATCACCGCCTTCCCGTTGTCGATCCTGCAAAGCGGCGGCGCCCTGCATGGCCCCCGCATGGTGGAAGACGGCAAGGCGGCACATGTGGTCGGCCTTCAGGTTTGTACCCTGGACGAGTTCCGCGCCCAGGCCGCGGATCTACCCGGCCCGACGCACCTGAAGATCGACGTGGACGGGCCGGAGCTGGAAATCCTCCGCGGCGCCGAGACGACGCTGCACGATCCGGGCACGCGGCATCTGCTGATCGAATTGACCGCCGCCGACCGGGCCCAGGCGGAGCAAATCCTGAGCGCCGCCGGTTTCGAGGAATCGGCGCGCGGCCCCGAGCAGGACGGCATGTTCAACGTGATCTTCGAGAAACGGAGCTGAGGCGTGGCGCCGTATTTTTCCGTGATCATCCCGTGCTACAACGTCGCCGAAAGCGTGCTGCCGACCCTGAAATCCGTGGGCGCGCAGACGATCCGGGATTTCGAGGTGATCGCCGTCGACGACGGTTCCACCGACGACACCGCCGGCGTCCTGCAGGCTTTCGAGGCGGATTTCCCCATGCGCATCGTCAGCCAGGAAAACAAAGGCCTTGGCGGTGCCCGGAACGCCGGGATCGCGGAAGCGAGGGGCGATTTCCTCGCCTTCCTGGACGCCGATGACCTTTGGGAACCGGGAAAGCTGGAACGGGTCCGCCAGGTGTTGGAGGAAACGGGGTGCGATCTGGTCTGCCACGACGAGTTTTTCGTGCAGGGCGGAACCGTGCTCCGCGAGCACCGCTACGGCCCGCGCAGCCGGTATCTCGAGTTGTTGTTCGAGGGCAATTGTCTGTCCCCCTCGGCGGTGACCGTGCGCCGCGGCCTGGTGACGGATGCCGGTGGGTTTACCGAGGACCGCCGCGGCCACGGCATCGAGGACTACGATCTCTGGATGCGGCTGGCCCGGGACGGATGCCGTTTCAATTTCCTGCACGAGACCCTCGGCAGTTACATCCTGCACGAAACAAACATGAGCGCCGGGGCGGATTTCCAGGAGCGTGAGCGATTCATTCTCGAGCGGCACTTCGCCGAGCTCGATCACGGCGATCCCGGCCTGGCCCGGCGGGTCCGCAAGCGGCGCGCCATGAACGACGCATGTGTCGGCTGGAGCCGTTTCCAGCGCGGCCAATGGCGGGCCGCCTTCGCCGATTACCTGCGGGCCCTGCGCGGCGATGTTTTCGGAAAACTGGTTTGGAAATACATGGTCTTGGGCAGCCTGCGTGAACTGGCGCGGACGGCGTTTCGCGGCGGCGCGAAACCCGGGGATGCCGCATGAGCCCTACGGTTCTGGTCACCGGCGGCGCCGGCTACATCGGCAGCCACGCCTGCAAGGCCCTGGCGGCGTGCGGCCTGAAGCCCGTGTGTGTCGACAACCTGAGTCGCGGCCATGCCTGGGCCGTCAAATGGGGCCCCCTGGAACAGGGCGACATCCGCGACGGGGCGTTCCTGGCCGATGTCTTCCGGCGCCACCGGCCCGCCGCCGTCCTGCATTTCGCCGCCTTCGCCTACGTGGGTGAGTCCGTCGAACACCCGGACCTTTACCACGACAACAACGTGATCGGCGCCAAGACCCTGTTGGCAGCCGTGCGGGACAGTGACTGCCGCCGCTTCGTGTTCTCAAGTTCCTGCACCGTCTACGGCGAGCCGCAGGCCGTCCCCATCGACGAAGACCATCCCCGCAAGCCGGTCAACCCTTACGGAGAAGGCAAGGCGGAGATCGAGGACCGCCTGACCGAGGCCGATGGCGGATGGGGCTTGCGATCCGTCGCCTTGCGTTACTTCAACGCCGCCGGCGCCGACCCGGACGGCGAGACCGGCGAATTGCACGAACCGGAAACCCACGCCGTGCCCCTCGCCCTGATGGCCGCCATGGAACGCCACGCCTTCGGCATCAACGGCACCGATTACGCCACCCCGGATGGCACCTGCGTCCGGGACTACGTGCACGTCAGCGACTTGGCCGACGCCCACATCAAGGCCCTCGATTACCTGAACGGTGGCGGCCGCTCCGACGCCTTCAACCTGGGCACCGGCGAAGGGCGTTCCGTCCGCCAGGTCCTGGAAACGGTGGAACGGGTGACCGGCCGCAAGATCGACGCCGCCGAGAACCCCCGCCGCCCGGGCGATCCGCCGCAACTGGTCGCCGCCGCTGACCGAGCCGGCCAGGTTCTCGGCTGGACGCCGCGCTACCCGGACCTGGAAAGCCAGGTCCGGCACGCCTGGGACTGGCAATGCGGGCTTGAGGACCACCGGACCGCCGGCGTCTGAGCGGGCCGAGTCGAGTTTCCTGCCAAGGACATCACGGTCTGCATGGTGATCATCGTTAGAAGCCCCCTGCTTTACCGGTTGTTCGGCGGCGGGGCGAAGGCCGATCCCGGGGTTCGGGAGATCGATTTCGGTACCGCCGCCGTGAGCCAGCCGCCCACCGACCGCGACGTCATTGTCGGCGATTACGCGGGCGCCCTCGACAGGATCGCGGCGGCGAACCGGGACAATCCCAACTGGTGGGCCATGGACTTGGCGTCGGGCAACCGGTTCGCCTCGCCCCTGGCGGAAGCGATCAATGATCTGGTCCGTTTCCGGACCGCCCATGAAAGGGCGCGCGCCGAGAACCACGCCCTGGTGCTGATCCGTCCACCCTGGCCATTGATCCAAGCCGTCCGGGAATTGGGCCGAACCCGGGGCGAGGCCGTCCGGGTGTTCGCCTGGCCGGGCGCCCGGTTGGCGGCGCGGTATCGGGGCAAGGTTCGGGCCTGGTGGTCTTTGCTCAAGGGGGCGGTTTTCTCGCTGGTCCTGGTCCGGGACGCCACGCGGACCTACGGCCCGCCGCCGCGGATCGATACCCCGGTGTTCTTGATCAAGAGCTTCGTCTATGCGGGCGACTTTGACGAGTCCGGCAGCCATCGGGATGCCTTTTTCGGCCGATACCCGGAGCAGGCGGCGCGAGCGCTGGAGCCGGGCGTGCAAGTCCTCACCGTCGTTCAGGGATTCGAGGGAAAGGACGAGTGTTACCGGCGCATGGGTCAACTGAACGAGAAGCGGCTCGCCCCCATCGAGGCCTATCTCCGCCCCTGGGATGTACTCGCCGGGTTCTGGCGGTGCGTCGGGGGATTGCTGCGGCACCCGGTCGCCGTCCCCGCCGGAATCATAATGACAGGATTGGACGCCACGCCGATGATCCGCGAAACCATTGCCGCCGGCGGATGGCGGATTCCCTTCGTTCAGTTCCTGCACGAGAGGGCGGCGGTCAACATGACCAAGGCGCACCGGGTGCTGGGCTGCGCCCTGACCCAGGAGGCGAATCCATGGGAGCGCATGTTCATCCGCGGCCTGCGCCATGACCACGCCGAGATGCCCGTCCATGGCTTCCAGCACTCGGTGGTCCCGCAAGCCGCCGTCGGGATGTTCATCCGCCGCGACGCCCCCCACGGGCCGCCGGGGCCGGACGCCATTCTTACCACCGGAACCATTCCGGCGGGGATCATCACCAAGTACGGCGGCACCGAGGGGACACCGGTCCGGCCGGCCGGAGCGCTGCGCTACGAAAACCTCAGGGACCTGGCCCCCGCGCCGCGCCGCGCCGACCAATCGCCACCCATCGTCCTGGTCGCCCTGGAAGGGGTCTACCCGGCCGCCGCGCTTTTGGCCTACGCCATCGACCAGGCCAGGATCACGCCGGAGGTGACGTTCCGGATCCGAACCCATCCGATCCTTCCCCTGGATGAACTTCTCCGCGACCTGCCATTCGGCCGCGGCGACCTGCCCGCCAATGTGGAGGAATCCCGGGGACGGTCGGTTCATGAGGACGTGACGGAAAGCGATCTGGTGCTCTACTGGGGATCGACCATCGCCTTGGAGGCCATCCTGATCGGCCGGCCCATCGCCCATTTCGACCGCGGCGACGCCTTGAGCTACGACCCGCTGTTCGAACTGCAAGCCTTCCACTGGACGGTTCACGTGGAAAGCCCGGTCGCCCAGGCGCTCCGTGAGATCACCGAAATGACCGCCGACGCGTACGCGGCCGGCCGGGATCGCGCCATCGCCTATGTAAAAGAGTATTTTCTTCCCGTGAACGAAAGTGTTATGTCCCAGACCTTGCCTGAAACCTCTTCCGCAGAACCCCGCCGATCATGAACCAGCCAATCCTGACCTGTGGTATCGCCGGCTATGGATACATGGGTGAAATCCGCAAACGCGTCATCGATCAATCCCCCCAGTTGGAGTTGATCGGCGTCAGCGAGACGGACGCCGCCAAGCGCGACAAGATCGCCGGCTGCCCGGTTTTCGAGACCACGGACGCCCTCATCGATGAGGCGCCCCAGGTGCTTTTCGTCTGCACCCCCAACGCCTATTCCCCGGCAATCTGCATCGACGCCATGAACCGGGGCATCCACGTGTTCTGTGAAAAGCCCCCGGGCCGCAACCTGGACGACATCCGCGAAATCATGGCGGCGGAGAAGAACGGCATCAAACTCATGTTCGGCTTCAACCACCGTTTCCATCCGGCGGTGATCAAGGCCAAGGCCGTCGTCGATAGCGGCCGCATGGGCAAAGTGCTGAGCCTGCGCGGCCTTTACGGTAAGTCCGGCGGCATCTCCTTCCACAACTCATGGCGCAACGACGAATCCATTTCAGGCGGCGGAATCCTTTTGGATCAGGGCATCCACATGCTCGACCTGTTCTGCTATTTCTGCGGCGACTTCGAGGACGTGAAGTGCTTCACCAGCCGCGCCTACTGGGATTTCAACGTCGAGGACAACGCCTATGTGATCATGGGCAACGAAGCCGGTCAGAACGCCATTTTCCATTCCTCGGCAACCCTTTGGAAGCACACCTTCCGATTGGAGATCACCATGGAGCACGGCTACATGGTGGTCGAGGGCCTGCTCTCGAAAAGCGGCAGTTACGGCCGCGAAAGGCTGGTCACGGCGAAGCGCCAGTTCGAGGACGAGGCCGCGGCGGTGGGCAATCCTTCGGAAGAAGTGACATACTTCGACCAGGACCTATCCTGGGAATTGGAGGTCGAGGAATTGCTGCGCTGTATCCATGAGGACACGCCGGTGACCATCAGTTCGTCCAGGGACGCGGAACGGGTCATGGAGATCATCGACAAGGCCTACCGGGACGCCAGCAACAATCCGGGGACGTCGTGACATGAAAAGCATTCTTCTCGTCGATCGCTACAGGGAAGCGGACGTCAAGCCGGCGGATATGCTGGATACCTACATCCGGCTGACCGGCGAAGAGGTGGGCCGGATGATCGCCGACGGCGACTTGGCGCCCTGCGATTGCCCCGGCTGCGGCAGCACCGGCGGAGAGCCGGCCTTTCAGCGTTTCGGCCTCGATTACGTCTGCTGCCCCGATTGTCATACGCTCCGGGTCTCGCCCCGGCCGAACGACGCGGCCATCGCCGATTATTACGCCCATTCCGAAGCCGAAACCTTCTGGCACGACGAACTATCTAAATCCACGGCGGATGCCCGCATGGAACGGATCATCGTGCCCCGGTTCGACTGGATCATCGATTCGACCCAGCAGTACCTGCCCGACGCGGAACATATCGTCGACCTGGGCACCCATCAGGACGCCTATGCCCAGGCCTTGGCGGCGCTGGACCGGTTTAAGCGCAAGACCGTGCTCAACCCCATATGCCCCATCGAGACGGACGGCATCTCCGTCATCCAAGGCGATCCGGCGGAAATCATCGAGCCGGGATCGGTGGATGCCCTGAGCTTATTCGAAGTCCTGGACCGGACGGCCGATGCCAACGGTCTGGTCGGCGCCGCCGCCCGTATGCTGCGCCCCGGTGGCCTGGCTTTCGTCACCGGCATCCTTTCCACCGGGTTCGATATCCAGGTGCTGTGGGACAAGGCCGCCAACATCTTCCCGCCGGACCGGCTGAACGTGTTTTCCGTCGAGGGCCTGACCCGGCTTCTGGAGGCCCATGGCTTCGAGATCCTGGAGTTCAGTACGCCGGGCATGTTCGACGCGGCGACCGTGGCGCATGCCCTGGAGGCGGAACCCGGTATTCAGGTGCCCAGGTTCGTCTCTTACATGTTGGAGAACCGGGGCGCCGAGGGCCGCCAGCGGTTCCAGGAGTTTCTGCAGATGAACCTGCTGAGCTCCTACGGCCGGGTGCTGGCCCGGCGGCGGTAATTGAATTCACATCGATTGATCAGAAAGAGGAACGGCAATTGTCTTACGTAGACCGATACATCACCGAAGCGATCGAGATTCTCGAAACCATCGACAAGGACGCCATCGAGAAGATGATCGGCCTGATCCTGGAAATCCGCGAGAAGGGCGGCCGGCTGTTCTTTCTCGGCGTCGGCGGCAGCGCCGCCAACTGCACTCACGCGGTGAACGACTTTCGCAAGATCGGCGGCATGGAGTGCTATACGCCGGTGGACAACGTGGCCGAGTTGACGGCGCGCACCAACGACGAGGGCTGGCATACGGTGTTTTCCGAGTGGCTGGTGGGCAGCCAGTTGGACGAGGACGACGGTATCTTCGTGTTCTCGGTCGGCGGCGGCAACAAGGAGAAGAACGTCAGCGCCAACATCGTCCATGCCCTGGAATACGCCAAGGAGAAGGGCGCCAAGGTGATGGGCGTGGTCAGCCGGGACGGCGGTTACACGGGCCAGGTGGCCGACGCCTGCGTCATCGTGCCGACCATCAGCCCGGACACCATCACGCCGCATGCGGAAGCCTTCCAGGGCCTGGTCTGGCACCTGATGGTTTCCGATCCGCGGGTCATGGCCATGCAGAACAAGTGGGAGTCCATGGGCAGCTGAGCGCGATGCGGCCCGTGAGAGGAGACCGAGCATGATTTCCAGCGACCAACGCGCCGACTTGAAACGGCGCCTGCGCGGCCGCCAGCGGGTGTTCGGCGGCTGGACCTCCATCGGTCATGCGCAAATCACCGAGGCGCTGGTCCGTTCCGGCGTCGACTTCATGGGCATCGACATCGAACACAGCACCATCAGCCTGGAACAGAGCCAGCGGATCATCGCCGCCAGCCAGGCGGCCGGGGCGGCCTGCCTGCCGCGCATCGCGTCCCACAACGAAGAAGCCGTGAAGCGGCTTCTGGACAGCGGCGCCGACGGCATCATCGCGCCCATGGTCTCGACCCCGGACGAGGCGGAATCCCTCGTCGCCTGGTGCAGGTATCCGCCGGCCGGCCGGCGCAGCTTCGGCGTCGCCAGGGCCCAGGGCTACGGCCTTGATTTCGACGACTACGTGGCCGCCTGGAACGACACGGCGGTGCTGATCATCCAGATCGAATCCTTGCAAGGCGTCGACAACATCGACGCCATGCTGGCCCATGAGGCGGTCGACGGCGTCATGGTCGGGCCCTACGATCTTTCCGGCTCCCTGGGCGTTCCCGGGCAGCTGGACCACCCCAGCGTCAAGGAGGCCGCCGGCAAGGTGATCGCGGCCTGCGAACGGGCCGGCCGGGGCTGCGGCACCCACGTGGTGGACACCACGGAAGCCAACATGGAAGCCGCCTTCGCTGCCGGCTACACCTTCATGGCCCTTTCGTCGGACGTCTTCCTGCTGGGCGGATGGGCCTCCGAGATGCGGGGCGTCATCGACAAGGTCCGCACGGACGGATGAGGCCGGCCGCCTTTCGCACCATCATTCTTGATTTCGACGGCACCCTGGTCGAATCGGTGGGCATCAAGGATGAAGCCTTCCGGACCCTTTTCGAGGACCATCCGGACCAGTTGCCGGAGATCATGGCCTATCACACCGCCCATAACGCGGTGCTGCGCTTCGAGAAGTTCCGCCATATCACGGAAACGATCCTGGGCCGCCCCTACACGGCGGTCGACAAGGCGCAAATGAGCCAGGCCTTTTATGAGCTGGTCCTCGACGGGCTGATCAATTGCCCGGAGGTGCCCGGTGCCCTGGACTTCCTGCGGCGCTTCCAGGGCAAAACGCCCATGTACCTGGTTTCCAAGTCCCCGGATGAGGAGTTCGACCAGGTGATCCGGGCCCGGGACATGCACAGGTACTTCGCCCGGATATACGCCGGGTCCTGGGACAAGCCGGACGCGCTCCGCCACATTCTGGCCGAGCAGGGGATCGCACCCGATGAGGCGGTGTTCATCGGCGATACGCCGGAAGACGCCGCCGCCGCCGCCGAAGCCGGCGTGGCGTTCATCGGTCGCCGGAGCGACCGGCCCTTCGGCGCCGAGGTCACATTGGTTTTCGACGACATGAAACAGATACACGACCACTTGATAGACAGCGGGGACCCGTCATGAGCGAATACCTGTCCGAGCTCTTTAACCTGGACGGAAAGGTGGCCGCCGTTACCGGCGGCGGCGGGCATCTCTGCGGCGAGATGGCCCGGTCCCTGGCACGGGCCGGAGTTTCCGTGGCCGTCCTCGATCTGCGCCTGGAGAAGGCCGCCGCCGTGGCCGACGAAATCCGCCAGGCCGGCGGTCAGGCCCTGGAACTGGAGATCGACGTCGTCGAAAAGGCTCAACACGAATCCTGCCTGGCCGCCATCGTCGAAAGGTTCGGCGGCCTCGACATCCTGATCAACGGCGCCGGCCACAACGCGCCGACGCCGTTCATGGAGATTCCCATCGAGGAATGGCGGGCGATCATCGATTCCCACGTCACCGGCACCATGCTCGCCTGCCAGGTGTTCGGCGCCCACATGCTGGAGCGCGGCAAGGGCTCGATCATCAACATGTCGTCGGCCTCCGCCGGCCCGCCGCTTTCGAAGGCCTTCACCTATTCCGTCGCCAAGGCGGGCATCAAGAACCTGACCCAGAACCTGGCCCGGGAGTGGGCGCCTAAGAACGTCCGGGTCAACGCGCTCCGGCCCGGGTTCTTTCCCACCGAGTGGAGCATGAAGCACTTCATCGACGCGGATCGGGAAAAGGCCATTCTGGGGCATACGGCCATGGGCCGCTACGGCAAGCCGGAAGAGCTTACCGGTGCCGTCCTCTGGCTGGCTTCCGACGCCGCCGGATTCGTCACCGGCGCCGAGATCGCCATCGACGGCGGCTACAGCTGCATGACCATTTAGCGAAACCCCATGGAAATCAGGAACGAGAAACCATGAGCGGCACAGTCATCATCACCGGCGGGACCAAGGGCGTCGGTGCCGGCATCGCGCGGCGGTTCCACGAAGCCGGCTGGTCCGTGGTCATCGGCGCGCGCCACGAAACCGAGCTTGTCGAAGAACTGGGCGAGCGGGCCCGCTTTCAGGCCATGGACGTCACCCGGGCCGAAGATCACGACGCGGCCATCCGTACGGCCAGGGACTGGAGCGGCCGCTTCGACGCCTACGTCAACTGCGCCGGGTTCTCCGCCTGGCGCAGCGTCGGGGATATCGATCCGGAATTCTGGGAAGCCATGATCGCCACCAATCTGACCGGCACGCTCTGGGGCTGCCGGGCGGCGGCGGCGGCGCTTGCGGAAAACTCGGACGGCGGCGCCATCGTCAATGTCTCCAGCCTGGCCGGCAAGCGCGGCAGCGCCCGCAACACGGCCTACTGCGCCACCAAGTTCGGGGTCAATGGGATCACCCAGTCCCTGGCCAAGGAACTGGGACCGAAGGGAATCCGGGTCAATGCGGTCTGTCCCGTGTACGTGGAGACGCCGGGCGTCCTGGAGGCCCTGGAGGACCCCGTCTCACCGGCCGAGGGCGCCCCCGTCCCCAACTACCTAAAAGACTTCGCCGAAGCCAACGCGGCCCTGAAAAGATTGCCGCGGGCCCATGAGGTGGGCGAGCTGAGCCTGTTCCTGGCTTCCGATGCCGCCTCCGCCGTCACGGGCCAATGCATCAACGTCGATTGCGGCGTGCTGCCGCAGTAACCGGGAGATCGAAATTGCCTGATCAGAAAGTCGTCGCCGTGCTGCCGGCCCGCATGGGCTCGTCGCGGTTCCCCGGCAAGCCGCTCGCCAAGATCGCCGGTCTTGAGATGATCGAGCACGTGCGGCGCCGGGTGGCCCTGTCGGAGGCCGTGGATGACGTGGTCGTCGCCACCTGTGATCAGGAGATTCTGGAGGTGGTCACCGGCTACGGCGGCAAGGCGGTGATGACCGCCGATACCCACGAGCGCTGCACGGACCGCGTCGCCGAGGCCAACGAACACATCGATCTGGACATCGCGGTGATCGTCCAGGGTGACGAACCCCTGTTCGATCCGGATGTCCTGGCGCCGCTGGTCGCGCCCTTTCGGGCCGACCCTGAGACGGAATGCACCAACCTGATCTCCGTGATCCGCGATCCCGCCGACCTGGACAACATCGACATCGTCAAGACCGTCCTCAACGAACAGGGCGACGTCATGTACTTCTCGCGCGCCGCCATCCCCTATCTCCGCGAAGGCGACAGCCGGCCCATGTACCGCCAGACCGGCGTCTCGGCATTTTCCGAATCCTTCCTCATGCGCTTCTCGGCGCTGCCGCCGACGGCCCTGGAGATCGCCGAATCCGTCGATTTCCTGCGGATCATCGGGCACGGCCACGCCATCCGCGGCGTCGTCTACGATGCACCCACGGTGGGCGTCGACCGGCCGTCCGATATCGCCGTGGTCGAGAAGATCCTCGCCGAAGACGCCGACCAGCGCGCCCTCATGCAGCGGATCACCCAGCCATGACCCGTATCGCCGTCGGTTCCCGGTCGTTCTCAAAGCATCCGGTGTTGCGCGCCGAGCTGGCGGCCAAGTACCCGGACACCACCTTCAACGACGCCGGCCTGGCGCTGAAGGGCGAGGTGCTGATCGACTACCTGCGCGGTCACGAGAAGGCGGTGATCGCCCTCGAGCCGATCACCGCCGCGGTGCTGGCCGAGCTGCCGGAGCTGAAGGTGATCTCCAAGTTCGGCGTCGGCTACGACAACCTGGACCTGGCGGCCATGGCCGAGCGGGGCGTAGCGCTCGGTTGGCGGGGCGGCGTCAACAAGCGGGCCGTTTCCGAACTTACCATCTGTTTCGCCATTGACCTGCTTCGCCACGTGACCCGCTCGCACCAGGAAATCCGCGAGGGCGATTGGAAGCTGCGGCCGGGCCGCCAGCTCTCGGAGCGCACCGTCGGAATCGTCGGATGCGGACACGTGGGAAAGGACCTGGCCGTCCTGCTGCGCGCCTTCGGCTGCCGGGTGCTGGCCCACGACATCCTGGATTTCCCCGAGTTCTACGAAACCCACGGGGTCGAGGCCTGCGGCCTGGAGGAACTGCTCGGCACCGCCGATATCGTCACCCTGCACCTGCCGCTGGACCCGTCGACGGAAAATATCATATCGGCGGACCGGCTGGCCCTCATGCGCGCCGACGGGTTTTTGATCAACGCGGCGCGCGGCGGCCTGGTCGATGAGCAGGCTTTGAAGACGACCTTGTTGGAGGGACGCCTCGCCGGCGCCGCCTTCGACGTGTTCGCCACCGAGCCGCCGGAAGACCCGGACCTGCTCAACCTGCCCAATTTCCTGGCCACCCCGCACACGGGCGGCAGCACGGACGAAGGCATCCTGGCCATGGGCCGGGCCGCCATCGCCGGGCTTGACGACAACCGCATTCCCGAACCCGGCGTCCACCCCCTGTGAGGGACTTGAGCTCAGGCCTTTTCCCAGACGGCGAGAACGGATTTCCCCAGGCGATACCCGAACAGCGGGTCGAGGAGACGCGATACGGGGATCATGCCCCGGTCCCAGAGCCGGATTTGGCCGTCGCTGGGTGTGCCCTGGCGGAGCATGATCCGGTTCGCCCACGACGCCGCCATGCCGACGCAATCCAGGTACCGGCTTTCCACCAGCCGGGTATCCGGCGGCGCCAACGCCAGCAGGTCGGCCCGCGAATAGCGGCGGAAGTGCCCGGCCATCTCGTCGAGGGCGCTGAACAGCCATTGATGGGCCGGCGACAGGACGATCAACCGGCCGCCGGCGTCCAGGTGACCGACCGCTTGCGCCAGTTCCCCGCGGTCATCCTCGATGTGCTCCAGGACGTCCACATAGAGGATCGACTGGAACGTCCCGGCCTCTGGAATATCCATGAGGCGCCCCGCTTGAACCCGGCAATGCCCCGGCAACCGTTCAGATTCGATCATCGCCTGGATGCCGGCACCGAGCTCCGGGTCGGGCTCCAGCGCCAGCCACGACGACACCGGCACGGACACGGGTGGGTTCAGGTAGGTTTTCGTCATGGTGCCGATACCGGCGCCGACCTCAAGCACGTCGCCCTTAAGGTGGGGGGCGATCTTCGAAGCGAGATAGATGCGCCAGTTGACGGCCTTCTCGAAGACCTCGAGCTCCGGCCCCAGATAGGTGGTGTCGTCCATGGCTATTGTTTTTCCACGCCCAGGCCGCAAAGACCAGACAGCATGTTAACGCCGATCACAACCTCAGGGGAGCAGGCATGACCTTGCGGCATGTCCTGGCGCCCGCCTGGCTGGGGGGCCTGCGCCTGTGGCGGGGATTCAGCGGCACGCCGACGGGCGTGCGGGTCATCATCCTCCATGACACGGCACCGCAATCCCTTCCGGCCCTGGAGGTCCTGGCCGAGCGGATCAAGCAGGCCGGCGCCTTGACGAGCCCGGGTGATTTCGAAGCGGCCCGGGAGGAACCGCGGCTCAGCTATCTCTTCAGTTTCGACGACGGCTTCGCCTCGAACCTCCATGCGGCCCGGGTTCTCGCCGGTCAAGGCGTCTCGGCGGTTTTCTTCGTCTGCCCCGGTCTCATGGACCTGGACGCGACGGCGCAGCGGGACGCCATGGCCTGGGCTTTCTTCGGCGGCCGCACGCCACCCGACGATTGCCGACTGCTGAGTTGGGCGGAGCTCGACGAAATCCGGTCACTGGGCCATGCCATCGGCGCCCACGGCATGACCCACACCCGGCTGACGGAATTGACCGGGGACGCGCTGGAGCGGGAAATCGTCGGCGCCTCGGAGCGCTTGCGGGAACACCTGGGCGATGACGTGCCTTGGTACGCCTATAGCTACGGTGATGTGGGGAGCATCTCCGCCGAAGCCATGCAGATCATCCGGTCCGATTACCGGTATTGCCGCAGCGGTATCCGGGGGATCAACGACGCCGACGTCCTTCCCCACGCCCTGCGGGGCGAGGAGTTGCGCCTGGACGCACCCGGGGCCTATCAACGCCTGGTCCTGGAGGGCGGCCTCGATGCACGTTACCGCCAGAACCGCTTAACACTAGATGTCCTGGCGAAAACCGAATAATAAACGCCTGCTGGCGAGACAACCGAAGCACCCGGAAACGTGACCAACCCGATCATCACTCCCGTCCTCCTGTCCGGCGGCGCCGGCACCCGGCTCTGGCCCTTGTCGAGACAGTTGCGGCCGAAACAGTTTCTGGCCCTGAACGGCAACGACTCCATGTTCCGCGAGACCGTGTCGCGGGTCTCCGGCCAGGCCTTCGCGGCACCCCTTGTCATCTGCAATGACGAGCACCGGTTCTTAGTCGCCGAGGAGATGCGCGACGGCGGGCACCAATGGCAGGCCATCATCCTCGAGCCCGTCGCCCGCAACACCGCACCGGCCATCGCCGCGGCGGCCCTTTATCTGGCGGCCAACAATCCCGATACGGTCATGGCGGTTCTGCCGTCGGACCACGTGATCGGCGATACGGAGAAGTTCCAGGAAACCCTCATCGAAGCCGCCGGGGTGGCGCGGGCCGGGCAGCTTGTCGCCTTCGGGGTGCCGCCGCTTCGCCCGGAGACGGGGTACGGATACATCCAGCGGGGAGAACGCCTTGCCGCCGGCGAGGCCTTCGCCGTCTCCCGGTTCGTGGAAAAACCCGACGCCGCGACTGCGGCCGGGTATATCGACGCCGGCGATTACCTGTGGAACAGCGGCATGTTCATGTTCACGCCCGAAACCTTCCTTTCGGAACTGGAAGCCCTGCAACCGGCCATCCTCGATAACTGCCGGGGCGCCCTCGACGGCGCCGTCCGGGATCTCGATTTCTTCCGTCTCGATGAAGCCGCCTTCGCCCAGGCCGAGGCCATCTCCGTCGACTACGCGGTCATGGAAAAGACCCGCCATGCCGCCGTCATACCGTTGGAAACGGCATAGAGCGACGTGGGCTCCTGGTCGGCCCTGCAGGGTTTGGGTGCCGCGGATTCAGACGGCAACGTCATGGTCGGCGACACCATCGCCGTCGAATCCCGGAACAACTATATCCACAGCGAGAAACCCATCGTCGCCGCCGTCGGCATCGATGATCTGGTGATCGTCGCCACGGACGACGCCGTCCTGGTCATCCCGCGGGACCGCGCCCAGGACGTGCGCATGGCCGTCGACGCCCTGGCCGACGCCGGCAAGGAGGAGGTTTCCAGCCACAGCCGGGTCTACCGGCCCTGGGGGCACTACCAGAATTTGGACGCCGGCGAGGGTTTTCTGGTCAAGCAGATCGTCGTCAAGCCGGGGGCCAGGCTCAGCCTGCAGCACCACGCCCACCGCGCCGAGCACTGGGTGGTCGTCGACGGCGTCGCCAGGGTCACCAACGGCGAGGACACCTTCACCCTGGAAGCCAACCAATCCACTTATATTCCCGTCGGCGCCAAACACCGGCTGGAGAACCCGGGCGATGCGCCGCTGCGCCTCATCGAGGTCCAGTCCGGTGACTACATCGGCGAGGACGATATCATCCGCCACGACGACACCTACGGCCGCAATTAACGTGGTCGCTTTCCCCTCCTCCCCCTCTTGGGCTTGCTGGCCAGGAAGGATAGACTTCCGCCATGCAATGGCCCGCCTCCCTGATCATTCCCTTCCTGGTGTTCCTGGTCGCCATGACCGGGACCCGTTTGCTCATCCGCCAACTGTCGCGGCGGGAGATCCTTGACCGACCCAACGAGCGCTCCAGCCACAGCCGGCCGACGCCGCGCGGCGGCGGCCTGGCCGTCGTCGGGGCGCTGCTTTTGGCCTGGGTCGTCCTTGGGTTCCTGTCCGGTGACGCCGGCCGGCCGCTTTTGGTGGTTGCCGGTATCGGCCTGATCCTGGCCGGCATTTCCTGGGCCGACGACCTGAATGGCCTGACGCCGCTGGTGCGGCTGGCGGCGCAAACCGTCGCCGTCGCCGGGGCGCTGATCCTAGCTCCCTTGCCGGGGCCGGTGTTTGGCGGCCTGCTGCCGCCCGTGGTCGACGTCCTGGCGGCGGGGGTTCTCTGGGTCTGGTTCATCAACCTGTTCAATTTCATGGACGGCATTGACGGCCTGGCGGGGGTCGAGACCCTGGCCATCGGCGCCGGCGTGTTCGTGATCGCCCGGAAACTGGGGTTCGGTGAAATCCCCATGCTGCTCGGCCTCACCGTCGCCGCGGCGGCGCTCGGGTTCCTCAGGTGGAACTGGCGTCCGGCGAAGATCTTCCTGGGCGACGTGGGCAGCATCCCGCTGGGGTTCCTGCTGGGCTGGCTGCTTCTCGGATTGGCGGCCAGCGGCGCCTGGGCGCCGGCCATCATCCTTCCCCTGTACTTCCTGGCCGACGCCACCTGGACCCTAATCCGCCGCGCCCTCAAGGGTGAGCGCATATGGGAGGCACATCGCCAGCATTTCTACCAGCGGGCCGTGGCCAGCGGGCTGCGCCATGACCAGGTCAGCGGGATCATCGCGGTGGCAAATACATTCCTCGTGGTGCTTGCCGTGGTCGCCGCCCGCGGCCAGGAATCGGCCGCCGTGCTCGGCGCCTTCGGCGCCGTCGGGTTGTTGTTGTTTCTCCTCGCCAAGGGCGGTCCAACGGACTAGAAAGCCGGCATGCGAATCCTCTTCCTGACGGAGAATTTCCCACCGGAAACCAATGCCGCCGCCACCCGCGTCCATGAACGGGCCTGCTACTGGGTGAAATGGGGCCATCAGGTCACGGTGCTGACCTGCGCGCCCAACTTCCCCCACGGCCGCCTCTACGAGGGGTACGAAAACCGTTGGCATCAAGTGGAGGAGATGGACGGGATCCGCGTCGTCCGGGTCAAGACCTACATGGCCGCCAACCGGGGAACCCTGCGGCGCACCCTGGATTTCATGAGCTTCATGGTGTCGGCCTTTACCGCCGGCCTGTTCGAGACAAAGCCCGATGTCGTCGTCGCCACGTCGCCGCAGTTCTTCACCGCCGTCGGCGGTTGGGCGCTCGGCGCGGCCAGGCGCGTGCCCTTCGTGTTCGAGCTCGGTGACCTCTGGCCCGCCTCCATCGTCGCCGTCGGGGCCATGCGGGACAGTTTCGCCATTCGCTGGCTCGAACGCCTCGAGCTTTTCCTCTACCGCCGCGCCGCCGCCGTGGTCGCGTTGACCGGCGCCTTCAAGAAGAACCTCACGGACCGGGGCATCGACGGCGGAAAGATCGCCGTGGTGATCAACGGCGTCGATCTTTGGCGCTACGGCCCGCGCGACAAGGACCAAGACCTTGCCGATGCCTGGAACACCCATGGCAGGTTCATCGTCGGCTACGTGGGGACCCACGGCATGGCGCATGGCCTGACCAACGTTCTCGATGCCGCGGAGCGACTTCGCGAAAAGGCCAATATCGCGTTCCTGTTGGCCGGGGCCGGCGCGGAACGCGACGCGCTGGTTGCCGAGGCTGGAGCCCGCGGCCTAGACAACGTCATCTTCATGGACCCGCAGCCCAAGGAGCGCATGCCGGCGGTCTGGAGCCTGTGTGACGTGGCCCTGGTGCACCTCCGCCATTCGCCGGCCTTCGAGGAGGTTATCCCGTCGAAGATGTTCGAGGCCATGGGCATGGGCCTGCCCATCATCCTGTCGCTGCCCGCTGGCGAGGCCAGCGCCATTCTTGCCGAGGATGGCGCCGGGGTGCTTGTCCAACCGGAAAACCCGGAGGCCCTGGCGGCGGCGGTTTCCCGCCTTCACGAAGACCAGGCCGTGCGCCGGGGGCTGGCCGAACGGAGCCTCGCCGCAGCCCCTAGGCACAGCCGTGAACACCAGGCCCGCCACATGATCGACGTGTTGCGGGCGGTTGTTGAAGGCGGCGGCGGCCGGGCCGCCGAGGTGCCCGTCCCCGATGCGGAGGCCGGTTGATGCGGGTGCTGGTCACCGGCGCGACGGGTTTCGTGGGCCGGCGCCTGTGCGGCGCCCTGGCATCACGCGGCCACCAGGTGACCGGCGCCGTGCGGCGGCCTGCGGAGAGCGACTTGCCGGCCGGAGTTTTGCCCGTGCAGGTGGGCGACATGGGCCCGGGAACCCCATGGGATGAGGCCCTTTCGGGGATCGAGGGGATCGTCCATCTGGCGGCGCGGGCCCATGTCATGCGCGATACGGCCGCCGACCCGGAAGCCGAATACCGGCGCGTCAACGTCGAGGCGACGCGCTGTCTGGCTGAACGGGCGATGGCTGCCGGCGTCCGGCGGTTCGTCTTCATGAGCACCGTCAAGGTCAACGGCGAGCGCACCGAAGACCGGCCCTTCCAGCCGGCCGACCCGCCGGCCCCCGAGGACGCCTACGGCCGGACCAAGCGTGACGCGGAAGCAGCGGTTTGGACGACGCTCGGCGACAGCGCCACGGAAGCGGTGGTCGTCCGCTCGCCGTTGGTATACGGGCCCGGCGTGAAGGGAAATTTCCTAACCCTGCTGAAGGCCGTCCATGGCGGCATGCTGCTGCCCTTCGGGGCCATCGACAACCGCCGCAGCATGGTTTTCGTCGACAATCTGGCGGATGCCCTGATTGCCGCGTTGGAGCAGCCGGCGGCGGCCGGTGAGACCTTTTACGTCCGCGACGACGAGGACGTCTCCACGACCGAACTGATCCGTCGTATGGCCGGTGCCCTGGAGCGACCGGCCCGCTTGCTGCCCGTCCCCGCCGCTCTCCTTCGGCTTGCCGGGCGGCTTACGGGAAAACACGACATGGCGCGCCGCATCACCGGATCTCTTCAGGTCGACGATTCGGCGACGCGGAAGACGCTTCGATGGTCGCCGCCGCACACCATGAAAGAAGGGTTGGAACAGACCGCCGCATGGTATAAGAGCCGGAACGGCGAGTGAATTTCCGCCCGCCGCGAAGCGAAATGCATGGGGTTCATGTTCCATAAGATCAAATCCCGCGGATGGATCGTCTACGGCCACGACATTTTCATGGCCGCCCTGTCCTTCGTCCTCGCCGTCTACCTGCGCCTCGGGTTCTGGGTTTTCGAGTTCTATGCGGAGATGTGGACCACCGCATGCGCCCTGTTCACCCTGATTTGCGCGGTGGTCTTCCACGCCTCGGGGCTCTACCGGGGGGTTTGGCGCTACGCTTCCCTGAACGACCTCTGGGCGATCACCCGGGCCGTTTCCATCGCCGTCCTGGTGTTCGCCTTCGTCATGTTCATCTGGGTCCGCCTGGAGCCGCTGCCGCGCTCCGTCCTGCTGATCAACTGGTTCGTGCTGATGGCCCTGCTGGGCGGTCCCCGGTTCTTCTATCGATTACTCAAGGACCGCCGGTTCGACCTGCGCTCGGAGAACGATGATACGGAGCGGATCCCCGTCCTGTTGGTCGGCGCCGGCGACGGCGCGGAACTATTCATCCGCGCGCTTCGACGTTCCGACGACGCCAACTACCGGGTGGTCGGCATCGTCGCCGAGGATTCCCGCCGGGTCGGCCGGGAGATCCACGGCGTCCAGGTGAAAGGCGCGACGGAGAACATGGCCGACGTGGTCGATGCCCTCAGGCGCCAGGGCATGGCACCCCAGCGCCTGATCCTGACCAAGGACGATCTGGACGGCGCAAAGGTCCGCCGGCTCCTCGACCAGGCCGACGAACTGGGCATGACCTTGGCCCGGCTGCCGAAGATCACCGATTTCAAAAGCGGCGTCGCCGATAAACTGGAAATCAAGCCGGTCGCCGTGGAAGACCTGCTGGGCCGCCCCCAGGTGCCCCTGGACCGGGAGTCCATGCGCAGGCTCATGGAGGACCGCCGGGTCATGGTGACCGGCGCCGGCGGCAGCATCGGCAGCGAACTCGCCCGTCAGATCTGCGCCTTCGCGCCGACGGAGATCGCCCTGGTGGATCATTCGGAGTTCGCCCTCTACAGCATCGATCTGGAGATTTCCGAGATCGCCCCCGAGATCCCGCGCCGGGCGGAGATCGCCGATGTCCGCGACGCCGAGCGGATCGATCGGCTGATCGCCGAGTTCCGGCCGGACATCCTTTTTCACGCGGCGGCCCTGAAACACGTGCCCATGGTCGAGCGGAACGTCGCCGAAGGAGTCGCCACCAATGTCTTCGGCACCATCAACGTCGCCGGCGCCTGCCGGCGCCACGGCGTCGGCGCCATGGTGCTGATTTCCACGGACAAGGCGGTCAATCCGACCAGCGTCATGGGGGCTTCCAAGCGCATCGCCGAATCCTACTGCCAGGCCCTGGACCTGGATCAATCGCGCCCGGAGGCGGCCGCTTCCACCCGTTACCTGACGGTACGCTTCGGCAACGTGCTGGGGTCCACCGGTTCCGTGGTGCCGCTGTTCCAGCGGCAGTTGGAACAGGGCGGGCCGCTGACGGTCACCCATCCGGATATGACCCGCTATTTCATGACCATCCGCGAAGCCGTGGAACTGGTGCTGCAGGCTTCCGCCCTGGCCGCCGGCACCACGGACGGGGCGGGGCCGGTGCCGAAGGGGAACATCTGTGTCCTCGACATGGGCGAGCCGGTGCGCATTTTCGATCTGGCCCAACAGATGATCCGGCTGGCCGGTCTGGTCCCGGGCGAGGACGTGGAAATCAAGATCGTCGGCGCCCGGCCCGGCGAAAAATTGTTCGAGGAAGTGTTCCACGGCGGTGAACCGCTGGTCCCTACGGATTGTGCGGGAATTCTGCTTGCCGCTCCGAGAACCGCTGATATAAACGCCATCAACGAGGCGTTGGAGCGCTTGCAAGCCCGGTGTGCCGCCTTCGACGGGGACGGCGTCCTGGACGCGATCCAGGACCTGGTCCCGGAGTTCACGGGAAACCGGGAAGACCGCCGCACCGCCGCCTCCGGCTGAACCATCGACTTTCGTCTTTCCGCCACGAGGCCCCGTCATGTCATCTCCCATCAAGCGCGCGCTGATCTCCGTTTCCGATAAAACCGGCCTGGAGGATTTCGGCCGGTTCCTGGCCGACCAGGGCGTCGAGATTCTATCCACCGGCGGGTCCGCCAAGGCCCTGCGCGACGCCGGCGTCGCGGTGACCGAGGTCTCCGATTTCACCGGGTTTCCCGAGATCATGGACGGCCGGGTGAAGACCCTGCAGCCGACAATTCACGGCGGCCTGTTGGCGATCCGCGGCAACGCCGACCACGAGGCGGCCATGGCCGAACACGGCATCCAGCCCATCGACTTGTTGGCGGTGAACCTCTATCCCTTCGAGGCGACGGTCGCCGGCGGCGCCGATTTCGCCACCTGCATCGAGAACATCGACATCGGCGGCCCGGCCTTGATCCGCGCGGCGGCCAAGAATCACGCCTTCGTCACCGTGGTCGTCGATCCGGCCGATTACGGGCGGGTCACCGAGGAAATGTCGGCCCAAGGCGGCGCCACCACGGATGATTTCCGCACCCGCTTGGCGGCCAAGGCCTACGCCCGCACCGGCGCCTACGACGCGGCCATCTCGAACTGGTTCGCCGGCGAGCTGGGCGAGACCTTCCCGGCCCGCGCCGTGTTCGGCGGCGAGCTCAGGCAGACGCTCCGCTACGGCGAGAACCCGCACCAGGAGGCGGCCTTCTACGTGGGCGGCCAGGCCCGACCCGGCATCGCCACCGCCGAGCAATTGCAGGGCAAGGAGCTCAGCTTCAACAACCTGAACGACACGGACGCCGCCTTCGAGCTGGCGGCCGAGTTCACGGACACCCCGGCCTGCGTCATCGTCAAGCACGCCAACCCCTGCGGCGTCGCCATCGCCGACAACCTGACCGACGCCTACACGCGCGCCCTCAGCTGTGACACGGAAAGCGCCTTCGGCGGCATCATCGCCTTCAACCGGGCCCTGGACGGCGCCACCGCCACGGAAGTGGCGGAACTGTTCGCCGAAGTGATCATCGCGCCGGAGATCGACGACGAGGCGAAGGCCATACTGGCGGCGAAGAAGAACCTCCGGGTGCTGGCCACGGGCGCCATGCCGGACGCCAAGGAGACGGGCATGACCGTGCGCTCTTTGGCCGGCGGTTATCTTCTGCAGGGCCGCGACCACCGTATCCTCGAGGACATGAAGGTGGTCACCAAGCGCGCGCCCTCGGATCAGGAAATGGCCGACCTCAAGTTCGCCTTCACGGTCGGCAAGCACGTCAAGTCCAACGCCATCGTCTACTGCAAGGACGGCATGACCGTCGGCGTCGGCGCGGGGCAGATGAGCCGCATCAACTCGGCTCGCATCGCCGCCTGGAAGGCCGAGGACGCGGCCCGGGTGGCCGGCGACTCGGAATCCTGGGCCAAGGGTTCGGTGGTGGCGTCCGACGCCTTCTTCCCCTTCGCCGACGGCCTTTTGGCCGCCGCCGAGGCGGGTGTCACGGCGGTGATCCAGCCGGGCGGTTCCATGCGCGACGACGAGGTCATCGCCGCCGCCGACGAACAGGGTCTCGCCATGGTGTTCACGGGAATGCGCCACTTCCGGCACTGATGGGGCCCAGAATGACCAATGGAAAAACCGGGCTCTGGCCCGGTTTTTTTGTGCCCTCAGTAAAGAACCGCGCGGTAGCGCTCCTGCATGTCTTCCTCGCTTTCCAGCGGGATGTCCTGGTCGGTCTGGTCGCGGATCATTTCGGCCATCGTCGGGATCGGGCGCTCCGGCGCTTTTGCGCCCTCGTCCCAGAGACCCGAGCGGATCAGCGCCTTGGCGCAATGCAGGTAGACCTCGGCCACGTGGACCACGAGCACCGTCGCCGGCAGCTTGCCGTTCACTTCGAACCGTTGAAGCAGTTCGGCGTCGTCGCGGATCTCCCCGGTGCCGTTGATCCTGAGCGTCTCGTTGACGCCGGGCAGCAGGAAGATCAGCCCGACGGCCGGGTTCTCCAGGATGTTCGTCAGGCTATCTAGGCGGTTGTTGCCGGGGCGATCCGGGATGGCGATGGTGTGGTCGTCCAGGACATGCACGAACCCCGGTTTCTCGCCGCGCGGCGTGGCGTCGCCGAAACCGTCGGGCCCGAAGGTCGCCAGCACCAGAAAAGGTGACAGCTCGATGAAGCGGCGGCTATGGGGCTCCAGCCGGTCCAACTGCTTGGCCATGGAACGGCCTTTCGGCATCTTGTAGATGCGTCTCAGCTCTTCGGTGTTCGAAATAACGGCCATGTCGCCTCTCCCGCGCACGTTCTCCGGAAACCTGGGGAAAGAATATGGCCGTCCTTCATCAGCAGCGCAACGCCCGATCGGTTAAGCCAGCTCGTCACGCAAAAGCTGGGCGCCGGCGCCCAACGCCTTCAGCTTGCCTTCGGCCACGTCTCTCGGCAGCGGCGCCATGCCGCAGTTGGTGCAGGCGACGATGCGCTCGGGATCGACGAACTCCATGGCGGCGCGGAGCGTCGAGGCCACCTTCTCCGTGGTCTCGATCTCGAGCGAAGCCACGTCGATGGCGCCGACCAGCACCTCCTTGTCTTTCAGCAGGCCGATGACCGAGAGCGGCACCTTGGAATCGGCGCACTCCAGGGAGACCTGGTCGATCTTCGATGCGTTGAGGGCTGGGAAGAACTGCTCGTATTGGCGCCATTCGTCGCCCAGCGTATCCTTCCAGTCCAGGTTCTCCTGGATGCCGTAGCCGTAGCAGATGTGCACGGCGGTCTTGCACTGGAGCCCGTCGATGGCCCGGTGCAGGGCGTCGACGCCCCATTCCACCACGTCCGACATGAAGGCGTTGAAGGCCGGCTCGTCGAACTGGATGACGTCGACGCCGAGCGCTTCCAGCTCCTTGGCCTCGTCGTTCAGCAATTCGGCGAAGGCCATGGCCATGTCCGGGCGGCTGGGGTAGTGCGCGTTGGCGATGGTGTCGCAGATGGTCATGGGGCCGGGCAGGGTGAACTTCAGTTGGTTGTCCGTATGGGTCCGGCAGAATTTGGCGCCGGCGGCATGCACCGGGCCGCTGCGCCGGACCGGCGCCGTCACCGTGGGGACCTGGGCGTCGTAGCGGTCATCGCGGATGCCCATGGTGGTCATCTTGTTCCAATCGATGCCCTCGATGGATTCCAGGAACCCGTGGACAAAGTGTTTTCGGAACTGCTCGCCGTCGCTGACGATGTCGATGCCGGCGTCCTCTTGAATTTTGATCCAGGCCAGCGCCGCGTCCTGCTGGCCCTCGATCAGGTCATTGCCTTCCAGGCGCCAGGGCGCCCAGATCATCTCCGGCTCGGCCAGCCAGGCCGGCTTCGGCAGGCTGCCCGCCACGGTGGTGGTGATCATGTCCGTATCCTCCCGATGTGTTGGGCGCCAATCTAGCCGGTTCAGGCGGCGAAGGGCACCTTTAGTAAACGGTTTTTGAACGGCGCTCAGCGACGCACCGCCGGCACCTTCACCATCAAGACCATGCCGACGATGAAGAATACCAGGATCGTCGCCATGCCGGCCCGCTGGCTGGCGAAGGCGGTCGTCGCCCAGGCGAGGAGTGCGGGGCCCATGAAGGCCGTGGCCTTGCCGGAAAGGGCATAGAGGCCGAAGAACTCGGTGCGCATCTCGGCCGGCGCCATATGCGCCATCATGGAGCGGCTGGCCGACTGGGCCGGACCGACGAAGATGCCGAGCGGCAGGCCGAAAACCCAGAACAGGGTCTTCGATTCGACGATCAACAGGGCCGCGCCGAGCACCGTCAGTCCGCCGACGGCGATGATGATGGTGGGCTTCGGCCCGATTTTGTCATCGATCCAGGCGAAGGCGGCGGCGCCCAGACCGGCGGTGACGTTCATGCCGATGCCGAACAGGATCAGTTCCTCGAAATCCATGCCGAAGGTGCCGGCCGCGTAGATGCCGCCGAAGGCGAACAGCGTGTTGAGGCCGTCCGTGTAGATCATCCGGGCCAGCAGGAACCAGGCCGCGTCACGGTAGCGCCGCAGTTGCTTGAAGGTGGACCAGAGCGTGCCCAGCCCATCGGCAAGCGCCGCGCCCATGGTCTTTCCCCTATCCGGCTTGTCCGGGGTGAGCAGGAAAAGCGGCGCGGCGAAGACCACCATCCAGACGGCGACGAAGGGGCCGGTGATGCGAAGCTGTTCGGCGGTGTCCGTATTCAGGCCGAACAGGGGTTTCTCCGCCTGCACGAAGCCGACCAGCACCAGGCCGAGACAGACCAAGCCGCCGGCGTAGCCGAGACCCCAGCCCCAGCCGGACCAGCGCCCCAACCGGTCCCTCGGCGCCAGGTCGGGCAGCATGGCGTTGTAGAAGACCATGCCCATCTCGAAGGCGAAGTTGGCGAGCGCCACCCAGAACAACGCCCGGACTACGAAGGCCGTATCCGGCTCCACGGTCCAGAGCATCATGGCGCCCAGGGCCGCAACCAAGGTAAAAGCGGCGAGCCACGGCTTGCGCCGGCCCGTGTGGTCGGCGATGGCGCCGAGGACCGGACCGGCCACCGCCACGGCGAGGGCCGAGAGGCTCATGGCGACGCCCCACTGGCTGGTGCCGGTCTCCACGTCGGCGGCGACGCCCTTGGTGAAGTAGGCGGCGAAGACGAAGGTGGTGATCACCGTCGGGAAGGCCGAATTGGCCCAGTCGTAAAGACACCAGGCGGCGAGGCCGCGGCGATCGGCGCGCGGCGCGTCGCCGGTCATCGGTTAGCCGCGTCGATGCGGGTCAACCGCCCACATCGATCATGGTCCGCACCTGGCGGCTGGCCACGGCGACCATGGAGAGATCGTTGACCTCCGTCGCCCAGAGCTCCGTGAGCAACTGCTCGGTGGGCTCCACCAGGGTCCGGTTCTTGTCGATCCAGCCCTCCACGGCCTTCTTGGCGTCCGCCTTGACGCCGGCGAAGTCGAGCACCTTGTTGGAAAGCGCCAGTTGGTGCGAACAGATCTCCTCCACCAGGGCGGCGACGGTCAACTGCTGCCAGTGGCTTTGCGAATCCATGAACTCGGCGGCGGCCCGGAGCCGGCCGAGCCGGAACCGGGTGCCGACGGCGAAGTAGAACCGCGCCGCGTCGATGACGTCGATCTTGCGGCGGCTCGCCAGCCGGACGATATCGAAACCGGAATAGAGATTGACTAGGCCGGAGACGCGCAAGGCCAGGTCCGCCGGCACGCCCTTGTCCATATAGGGCTTGGCCCGCTTTTTCGCGTCACTCACGTAGTGCGACGGCAGCGCCTTGTTGATGTCGATGGCCAGTTGCTGGATGCCGTCGCCGTAGGCGGTGATGTTGGCGCCGATATCCAGGTTCGCCTCGCCGTTGCGCAACAGCCAAAGCGTCACCCATTCGATCAGGTAGTTGACGTCCATGAGCATGGCCGTCTGCACGGAGCTCGGCACCTTGTTGTCCAGGGCCTCGATCTGGGCCCAGATGTCACGCAGTTGGAAGACGTCGCGGGCGATCACGTAGGCCCGGGTGATGGCCGCCGCGCCCAGCCCGGTTTTCTCCATGAACTCGAAGACGAAGGTGTCGCCGGCCCGGTCCACGAGCGAGTTGGTGGCGCGCGTCGCGATGATTTCCCGGCGCAGCCGGTGGCCGCCGATCTCTTCGCGGTATTTGGTCCGGAGCGGGGTCGGGAAGTACTCCACCAAGTCCTGCATGAGATAGGGGTCGTCCGGCATGTCCGAATCGATAATCTCGTCGTAAAGCCAGATCTTGGCGTATGAGATCAGCACCGAAAGCTCGGGCCGGGCCAATCCCTTTTTCGCCAGGGCCCGCTCGCCGAGGGTCTCGTCGTCGGGCAGGAACTCCACGCCCCTATCCAGACGGTCGGCGCGCTCCAGGAAGCGCATGAACCGCTGCTGGTTGTCGAGCGCCGCGACCCCTTGGCTCTCGATCAGGGTCAGGGCCTGGGTCTGGCGATAGTTGTGGGCCAGCACCAGGAGTCCCACCTCGTCGGTCATCTTGGCCAACAGGGCGTTGCGGCTCTTCGTGTTGAGGCCGCCGGCGGCCATCACGGAATCGACCAGGATCTTGATGTTGACCTCGTGGTCGGACGAATCCACACCGGCCGAATTGTCGATGGAGTCCGTGTTCAACCGCCCGCCGTTCATGGAGAACTCGATGCGACCGCGCTGCGTGGTGCCCAGGTTGGCGCCCTCGCCGATGACCTTGCAGTTCAATTCGTCGCCGTTGACCCGGATGGCGTCGTTGGCCCGATCACCCACATCCACATGGGATTCCCCGGATTCCTTGACGTAGGTGCCGATGCCGCCGAACCACATGAGGTCCACGTGGGCCCGAAGCAGATGACCGATCAGTTCATCCGGGGTGACGGATTTCTTCGTAATGCCGAAGCACTCGCGAATCTCGGCGGACAGGGTCAGGGATTTGGCGCTCCGTTCGAACACCGCCGCCCCCTTGGACATGACCTTCTTGTCGTAATCGGCCCAGGTGGTGCGCGGCGTGTCGAACAGGCGCTTGCGTTCCTTCCAGCTTTTCGCCGGGTCCGGGTTCGGATCGACGAAGATGTGCATATGGTTGAAGGCGCCGAGCAACTTGATGTGCTTCGACAACAGCATGCCGTTGCCGAACACGTCGCCGCCCATGTCGCCGACGCCGACCACGGTGAAGTCCTCGTTCTGGATGTCGGTGCCCATCTCGCGGAAATGGCGCTTCACGGATTCCCAGCCGCCACGCGCCGTGATGCCCATCTTCTTGTGGTCGTAGCCCTGGCTGCCGCCGGACGCGAAGGCGTCGCCGAGCCAATGGCCGTACTCGATGGAAACGCCGTTGGCGATGTCCGAGAAGGTGGCCGTGCCCTTGTCGGCGGCGACCACCAGGTAGGGGTCGTCGTCATCCAGGCGCACGACGTTCTTCGGCGCCACGATCCGGGGGCCCTTGATGTTGTCGGTGAGGTCCAGGAGACCGGCGATGAAGGTCTTGTAGCACGCGATGCCTTCCTCCAGGAAAGCGTCCCGGCCGCCCACGGCGGGCGGCCGCTTGACGACGAAACCGCCCTTCGAGCCCACCGGCACGATGACCGCGTTCTTCACCTGCTGGGCCTTCACCAGGCCGAGGATCTCGGTGCGGAAGTCCTCCCGGCGGTCGGACCAGCGCAGGCCGCCGCGGGCGACGAAACCGAAGCGCAGATGCACGCCCTCGACCCGCGGGCTGTAGACGAAGATCTCGCGCAACGGCCGGGGCAGGGGCAATTCATCGATGGCCCGGGAGTTCAACTTGAAGGACAGGTAGGACTTCGGGTTGTTGTTATCGTTGACCTGGTAGTAGTTGGTCCTGAGCGTACTTTCCACCAGATTGAGGAACCGCCGCACGATCCGGTCCTCGTCGGCGCTGACCACCGATTCCAGGCCCTTGAGAATACGCCGCCGGATGCGGGTTGCCTTGCCGGGGGCCTTTTTCTGTTCGGCCGGGTCGAAGGTGGCCTTGAACAGCTGCACGATATCCGCCGCCAGCTTCGGATTGTTGACCATGGTCTCCGCCATGTAGTCCTGGGAGAACGTGATCCCCGCCTGGCGTAGGTACTTGGAATAGGCCCGGAGCACGACGATTTCCCGCCAGGCCAGGCCGCCGCCGGTGACCAGGGCATTGAACCCGTCGCTTTCGATCTCGCCGTTCCAGACCCGCGCGAAGGCCTCGTGGAAGTTGGCGCGAATGGCGGCGAGATCCACATCGTCGCCGGATTTCGATCGCAGGCCGAAATTGTGGATGACCAGATCGCCCCGGCCGATGCGGTCCAGGTCGACCCGGTGCGGGCCGGCCTCATCCATGACCTTGAAGCCCATGTGCTCGAACACGGAAAGCGCATCGGAGAGCGGGATGGGATGAGCGAAATGGTAGAGCTTGAAGCGCACTTCATCGGGCGCCGTGTCGGCAGGCTTATAGAAATTCATGCCGACCCCGCCCTCGATCAGGATACGCTCGATTTCCTCGATGTCGTCGAGCACCTCGTGGGGCTCGTAACGATCCTTGTAGCCGGGCCCGAAGACATTGCCGTAGCGATCCAGCAGGTCGAGGCCGATTCCCTCGCCGTGTTTCGCGATCAACGCCTGGCCGACGCGGTCCTCCCAGGACCGTGCCGCCTCGGCGAGGCGCGCTTCGATGGCATCCATGTCGAACTTCAGGGGTTTGGTGGCATCCACGGGGATGATGTAGTGGACCCGGGCCAAGGGGGAATCGCCGATCTGCGTCTGGAAGGTCGCGTCATGGCCGCCGAAGTCCTCCACCAGGAGATCCTGGAGGCGCCGTCGCAACTCCGTGTTGTAGCGCTCCCGCGGCACGAACACCAAGCACGACATGAACCGCCGGAAACTGTCCGGTCGGGCGAAGAGCGCAACCCGCTGGCGTTCCTGCAGGTGCAGGATGCCCATGGCCGTCTCGAAAAGGTGGAAGTCGGAGGCCTGGAACAGTTCATCGCGCGGGAAGGTTTCGAGCGTGTTGGTGAGCGCCTTGCCGTCGTGACTGGTGCGGGCGAAGCCGGCCCGGTCGATGACCTTCGAGATCCGCCGGCGCAACAAGGGAATGTCACGCGGGCTCTTGTTGTAGGCGACGGAGGTGAACAGGCCGACGAACAGGCGGTGACCGATGACCTTGCCGGCGACGTCGATTTTCTTGACGTCGATGACGTCCAGCAACACGGAGCGGTGGACCGTCGACTTGTGGTCCGCCTTGGTCACCAGAAGCCGCGACGGCTTGGTCAGGAAGGCCCGGACGTCCGCCGGCAGAGACGGCGGCACGTCGAATACGGAGGCGGAGGCGTCCCTGAGAACGCCTAATCCCGATTCAGGCTTCGGCTTGAGCTTGACGTTCTTCCCGGACCCCGAGAGGTCGTAATCCCGGAAGCCCAGAAACGTGAAATGGTTGTCGTGGATCCAGCGCAGGAACTCCCGCACCTCGTAGCAGTCCTCGGGATGCATGCCCTTCGGCTCGATCTCCAGCTCCTCGATGACCCCGGCCATGCGTTCGCGCATGGGCCGCCAGTCCTCCACCGCGGCGCGGACGTCGGTCAAAACGTTCTCGATCTGCCGGCGGATTTCCACGAACCGGCTTTTCGGTTGTTCGGAGATCTGCAGGTGGATGTAGGATTCCATCATCGAATCGGCATCCGCCTGACCGGGCGTGAGCACCTCGATCATCCTGCCGGCCTTGTCGCGGCGCGCCTTGACGATGGGGTGGATGATCAGGTGCGCCGTCAGGCCCCGCTCGTTGACGGCGGCAGTGACGGAATCGACCAGGAACGGCATATCGTCGTTGATGATTTCGATGACCGTATGGTCCGACTGATAGCCGTTATCGGCTACGTTCGGCGTATAAACCCGGACCGACGGTTTGCGGCGGCTGCGCTTGGCGGCGAAATCCCAATGCTCGCGGACCAGATTGAAAATCCCCGATACGGAATAATTCTCAAAATCGCCCGGCGGTACGTTGGCCAAGTATTGCCGGATGAAGGTCTCCAGGCGCTTGCCCTTGGCGCCTTTCACCTTCGAATGACCGTGTCGAACGACCTTGTTGATCAGTTCGGATTTCCGCGTATCGGCATCACCGGGCATGGCATGAACTCCCCTACATGATCGCCGGCCCCCAGCAACCGGCGGGAAAAGGCTAGCCGAATCTGCAAGTGGATTCAAAAGGTTAATTGAGCATGGTTAAAAAAATCGACGGCCGTGCCTTGGCTTGTGGAAGCCTGCGAAACAGCCTTGGGAAACGGCCCGGATATGGCCGGCCGGGGCTGAATCCCTATTCCGATTTCCGGAGCATCAGCACGATCCGGCGATCGGTGCCGGTAATCATCGAAAGGGGCGGGGTAAGCAACGCCGACAAGCGGACGGAACCGATCACGTCCACGAGACGATCGTAGGGGATCAGGTGTTGGCTCAGCACCATGGCGTTTTCGCGGCAGAACGTCTCGACGCTGGGCAAATGGTTGAGGATGGTGATCTCCGGATGCCGGATCGCCAGTTGGATCAGCGCCAGGCCGCGCGGCGTCAGATTGTTGACGATGAACTGCAGGAATTCACGGTGCACCTGGAAATCCGGGGTCCGGGTGAAGGGATAGAACTCCTGGAACAGCAGCACGTCGAATTTCTGGTCGAGGGTCACGTCCATGCCGGCGGCGACGGTTCGGTACTCGGCGCCTGATTTGTCCTCCCGCGCCGCATAGGCGGTGGCGCTGGCGTCGATCTCATAGCCGTAGACGGTGGCGTCGGGGTGGGCGCGCTTCAGGGCCGAGGTGGTCAATCCGACGCCGCATCCGATGTCGGCGATGGAATCGGGGACGAAGGGGAGCAGGGTGTCGTAAATCCTCACCCGCGCATCGGCCCGGAGCAGGTTGTTGATGGAAAGCTCCGAGAGATGGTCGTCCAATTCCGAATCGTTAATCCGCCGGTAACAGGCGTCCGGATGCATGGTGCGGACGTCCGGCTCCGGCGGCGGGGTAGAAGAATCGGTTGGCATGTTCAGATCTGTGGCTCGTTGGCCGCCCCAGGGGTTCGGCATGGGGCGTCCCGGCGAGTGTTCATTTTCCGTCCTGTCCTGGCAATCAAATTTTCGCGGCCGCGCCGTTTTCCCATCCCGCGCCGGGCATCACGCCCGGCCGAGGCCTCGCCCGGCCATTCCTCGCCAAGCGGCCGTGTTGATATATGGGAGGGTGGAAAAGAATGGAGCGGGCGATGGGATTCGAACCCACGACTTCAACCTTGGCAAGGTTGCGCTCTACCCCTGAGCTACGCCCGCTTCTGACCCCGATGGGTGCCCGAAAGCGCGCCGATCATAAGCATTGGCCGGTCCTTTGCAAGTGCCAACTTCGATGCCTATGGACGGTTGCTTGAGACGCCCCGGGCCGAGGGCTAGTATGCCGGCCATGGTGGCAACCCGCGACGATCTCATGAACTGTCTGGCCGGTCTCGGCATCGACACCGAGACGGTGGAGCATCCGGCCGTCTACACGGTCGAGGAATCACGCCGTTTGCGCGGCGAGTTGCCCGGTGCCCACAGCAAGAACCTGTTCCTGAAGGACAAGAAGGGCCGATTGTGGCTGGTCGTCACCCTGGAGGACCGGGCCGTCAATCTGAAGGCGCTCAGGAAGATCATCGGCGCCGCGCAGCTTTCCTTCGGCAAGCCGGACCTGCTCCTGGACGTCTTGGGGATTGAGCCGGGATCGGTCACCCCATTCGCGGTCATCAATGATCAGGACGCGGCGGTCACCGTCGTCCTGGACCAGGAGCTGCTGGACGCGGCGGCGCTCAATTTCCACCCCCTGGTCAACACCGCGACGACGCGGCTTTCCGCGGACGGCCTGCTGGCCTTTCTTCGCCACACGGGACACGAACCGCTGGTCGTCCATATGTAGGCAGCGGACTTGCACCGGCCCCGGTCATGGGCCATCTATGAGTTGAGACAACACCCGGAACAACAGGGGCACGTGATGGAATTCAAGATGAACCCCGACGGCAGCATGGTTCCCGTCGATGGCGACGGCGCCAACCCGCAAGGCCCGGCCGGTTCGCCGGCGCCCACGGCCGCGCAGGTTCACCTGGAGCCGGGAGCCCCGGCCGGACCGGCGCCGGTCGCCGGCGGCGCCGAGGTGATCAAGGATTCGGACACCGCCCGGTTCATGCAGGATGTCATCGAGGCCTCCACCCAGGTGCCGGTGATCGTCGATTTCTGGGCGCCCTGGTGCGGTCCGTGCAAGCAGTTGGGGCCGGCCCTGGAGAAAGCCGTGACCCAGGCCGGCGGCTTGGTGCGCCTGGTCAAGATCAATGTCGATGAAAACCAGGAACTGGCGGCCCAGTTGCGGGTGCAGTCCATTCCCGCCGTGTTCGCCTTCAAGGACGGCCGGCCCGTCGACGGATTCGCAGGCGCGCTTCCGGATTCGCAAATCAAGTCCTTCATCGAGCGCCTTCTGGGCGGCGCCAAGCCGCCCCTCGAGCAGGCCCTGGAAGCAGCCGCCGAACTGCTGGACGCCGGAAACGCCGAGGAGGCGCTGGCCCTTTACCGGCAGATTCAGGCCGAGGTTCCCGACGACGAAAACGCCATTGCCGGCGTCATCCGGGCGACCCTGGCCACCGGCGACCATGCCGCCGCCCAGGAGATCGTCGACGCCCTGCCGGCGGAGTTGAAGTCGAAGGCCGCCGTGGCGGCCGCCGTTTCCGCGGTCGAATTGAACCAGCAGGCGACGGAAGAGACCGGCGATATCGGCGCGCTCCGCGACCAGGTGGCCGCCGATCCGGCCGACCATCAGGCACGGTTCGAACTGGCCATGGCCCTGTTCAGCGGCGGTCAACATGAAGGCGCCATCGATGAACTGCTCGAGCTGATCCGCCGGGACCGTGGCTGGAACGACGAAGCCGGCCGGGTCCAGTTGTTGAAGATGTTCGATACCCTTGGCCCCACGGATCCCTTGACCCTATCGGGCCGCAAGCGGTTATCGTCCATACTGTTCTCATGATCCCCAGCGCGCTGCCCGAAAACTTCCCCATTTTCCCGCTCACCGGCGCCCTGTTGCTGCCTCACGGCCAACTGCCCCTGAACATCTTCGAGCCCAGGTATCTCTCCATGGTCGAGGATTCCCTGGCCCAGGGCCGGATGTTCGGCATGGTCCAGCCCAGGAGCGCCGAACGTGAGACCGTGGGTGATCGGGACCCGATTTTCGATACGGGGTGCCTGGGACGCATCACCGAGTTCCGGGAAACCGGCGACGGCCGCCTGGAGATCAACCTCTCGGGCCTGTGCCGGTTCCGGATCACCCAGGAACTGGAACTCCGCCATGGATACCGGCGGGTGGCCGGCGATTTCTCACCCTACGTTCACGACCTGGACCCCTCGCCCGGCCTGATCGCCGATCGGCCGGCCCTGGTCGAGGCCCTGAAGGCGTTTTTCCAGCTGCGCAACCTGGATACGGATTGGACGGCGCTCGAGGAATCGCCGGATCTCGTCCTGGTGACGACCATCGCCATGGGGTGCCCTTTCAAGCCCGAGGAGAAACAGGTCTTGTTGGAGGCCGACGACCTTGCGGCCCGGGCGGAGCGCCTGCAGGCGATCCTGGAGATGGCGGTTCATGCCGGCGACGGCCCCGCCGCCAGACATTAGAAGGGGTGAAAGCGATGACAGAGAACCTGACCGTCGATCCGAAACTGCTGGAGATCCTGGTCTGTCCGTTGACCAAGCAACCCCTGGAGTACGATGCGGAGCGCCAGGAACTGATTAGCCGCAAGGCCGAGCTGGCCTATCCCATCCGGGACGGGATCCCCATCATGTTGGCCGAGGAAGCCCGGCGATTGAGCGAGTGATAAGAAGGCGAGGAAGCCGGAAATGAGCAACGAATTCAGCCAGAAACACAAGCCCACGGAAATCCGATTGAAGCGCGCCGAGAAGATCCTCGAGGTGGATTTCGAGGATGGTCAACGCTTCAGCCTGCCGGCCGAATTGCTGCGGGTGGAAAGCCCGTCGGCCGAGGTGCAGGGCCACGGGCCGGGCCAGAAAACCCTGGTCGCCGGGCGCCGGCACGTGGGCATCATGGAAATCACCCCGGTCGGCAACTACGCCATCGCAATCAAATTCGACGACATGCATGACAGCGGTATCTACTCCTGGGACACGCTCTATGATTTCGGCCTCAATGGGGACCAGATGTGGCAGGACTATCTGACCGCCCTGGAGGCGCACGGCCTCAGCCGCGATCCCTGATATCCGGAAATCGGTTCCTAAATGAGCGGCTCGCCGCGCAACAGGCGCGGCAGATCGCCCACCAGTCCCATGGCGTGGCGCATGAACAGCCGCTTCAGGGGCGGTAACTTGTCGACGGCGGCGAGGCCCATGTCGCGGGCCAGGCGCACCGGCGCGATGTCGTTGGAGAACAGCCGGTTGAGGCCGTCCGTGGCGGCCAGCATCATGGTGTTGTCGAACCGCCGCCACCGGGCGTAGCGCTCGAGCACCGCGCCCTCGCCCAGGTCCTGGCCCAGGCGGTGCGCATCCACCAGCACCTCGGCCAGGGCGGCGACGTCGCGGAGCCCCATGTTCAACCCCTGGCCGGCGATGGGATGCATGGCATGGGCCGCGTCGCCGGCCAACACCAGGCGCTGGTCCGTGGTCCGGGATGCGAACTGCAGACCCAGGGGAAACGCGTAGCGGGGGCCGGCCACCTCGATGTCGCCGAGGAAATCCCCGAACCGCCGCCGGATCTCGGCAACGAAGCCGGCATCGTCCAGTTCCATCATCGCCGGCGTCAACTCGGTCAGTTCGGTCCAGACCAGCGACGAGCGGTTGGCCGCCTCCGGCGGATCGCCCATCAACGGCAGGATGGCGAAGGGCCCGGCCGGCAGGAAACGCTCGTGGGCGATGTAATCGTGACGGTGTTGGTGGCGCACCGTGCAGACGATTCCCGACTGATCGTAGGACCACTTGGTGACGCCGATACCCGCAGCCTGGCGGGTGCTCGAGGACCGGCCGTCGGCGGCAACCGCCAGGCGGGCCCGGATTTCCGTCCCGCCGCTCAGGTTCGCCGCAACGCCGCCCGGACCGCGGTCCAGTGTATCCACCCGGTCCGGGGCGAAGACGGCGAGATCGCGGGCCCCCGACAAGCGCTCGAAATGGGCCCGGCGCAGATGATGGTTCTCGACCATGTAGCCCATGGGTTCGTCGCCGGCTTCGCGGTGATCGTAGTGCAGAAACATCAACGAGGGGCCGTCGGAGATGCGGATATCGAGGATCGGCGCCGCCCGATCGGCCAGGCCGGCCCACAGGCCGACGCCCTTCAAAAGCCGCTGGTTGGACAGCGAAATGGCGAAGGAGCGCCCGTCGAACTCGGCATCGATGGCGGCCTCCAGATCCTGGGTATCGACCAGGGCGACGCTCATGCCGGTGCCGCATAGCGCCGCGGCCAGGGTATTGCCGACGAAACCACCGCCGATGATCAACACATCGACGTCGAGACGGCTGGGTGGCGGCGCGTTCCTAACCATGCCCCATGGTTCCGTCCCTTGTCGGCAATGTCCAGGGAAACAATTATCTGCCTAAAAATTATACAAAAATATAATATGGCTATAATTTAATCAACTTTGATCTGATAAACGGCTCAAATTTTGATTAAATAAATCGTCGTAACTTATTTATATATAAAGAAAAAACATCTTCTCTCCGATTCTGGCACGGGATTTGTTTGTTGCAAAGCAGCATAGCGGGTTCAGGCCCGCCAAACAAACGCCGCCGGCTCGCCAAAACAGATGCTTTTTCCGTCTGTCGAGTCGGCGCCAAGTAAAGAGAGGATTCAGCGCAATGAAGCTGATCATGGCCGTCATCAAGCCGTTCAAGCTCGAAGAGGTCCGCCAGGCGCTCCTGCCCCTCGGGGTCGAGGGGATGACCGTCAGCGAGGTCAAGGGCTTCGGCCGCCAGAAGGGCCAGGCGGAAATCTATCGCGGGGCGGAATACGAAGTGAACTTCCTGCCCAAGGTGAAATTGGAAATCGCCGTCAAGGACGAGATCGTCGAACAAGTGGTGGAAGCCATCACCGGCTCGGCGCAAACCGGGAAGATCGGGGACGGCAAGGTGTTCGTCTATTCCCTCGATTCGGCCGTCCGTATCCGCACCGGCGACACGGACACAGAAGCGCTTTAGGAGACCATAATGACCCCCGACAAACTGATCCCCACGGCCGCCCTGGCGGCCGCACTCATGGTGGCGGCGACCCCGGCCGCCGCCGCGGTCTCCAGTGAGACCGCCTATGTCTTCAACACTTTTTCCTTCCTCATCCACGGCGTCCTGGTGATGTTCATGGCGGCCGGCTTCGCGATGCTCGAATCTGGACTGGTTCGGACCAAAAACACGGCCACCATCTGCCTGAAGAACATCGCCCTCTATTCCATCGCCGGCATCATGTTCTACCTGATCGGCTACAACCTCATGTACGTGGACGTGCCGGAAGGCGGTTTCATGGGTGCCTTCACGCTGCTCTACAACCCGTCGGGCGAAGAACTGGCGCTGATCAACGCCGACAAGGCGACCCCGGAAATGACCGAGAAGGTCATCGAGGGCGGCTATTCGGTGCCGTCGGACTGGTTCTTCCAGATGGTCTTCGTGGCCACCGCGGCGTCCATCGTTTCCGGCACCGTGGCCGAGCGCATCAAGGTCTGGCCGTTCATGATTTTCGTGGTCGTGCTGTCGGCCTTCATCTATCCCATCCAGGCGTCTTGGGTGTGGGGCGGCGGCTGGCTCGACAAGATGGGCTTCACCGACTTCGCCGGCTCCACCCTGGTGCACTCCACCGGCGGCTGGGCGGCGCTTACGGGCGCCATCATCCTGGGCGCGCGCCGTGGCAAATACGGCCCCGACGGCTCAGTCCGCGCGCTTCCCGGCGCCAACATTCCCCTGGCGACGCTCGGCACCTTCATCCTCTGGTTCGGCTGGTTTGGCTTCAACGGCGGCTCCCAGTTGGCGCTGGGCAGCGCCCTCGACGCGGCCGCCATGTCCATCGTCTACGTCAACACCAACCTGGCCGCCGCGGCGGGCGTCGTCGTCGCCATGATCTTGGCGCAACTCACCTACAAGAAGGTGGACGTGTCGCTGGCCCTGAACGGCGCCATCGGCGGACTGGTGGCGATCACCGCCGGGCCGGACCTGCAGAACCACTTCTATGCCCTGATCGTCGGCGGCGTCGGCGGTGCCCTGGTGGTCATCGCCGTGCCCCTGGTGGACAAGATGAAGATCGACGACGTGGTCGGCGCCATCTCGGCCCACCTGGTGGCCGGCATCTGGGGCACGCTCTGCGTCGGCATCTTCGGCGGCGGCTCCATCGTCACCCAGGCCATCGGCATCGTCGCCATCGGCGCCTTCGTCTCGGTGGTCAGCGCCGCCGTCTGGTTCATCCTCAAGGCCACGGTGGGTATCCGGGTCAGCGAGGAAGACGAGAGCCTCGGCCTCGACAAGGCCGAGTGCGGCATGGAGGCGTATCCCGAATTCGGGACCGGTTCGCAGACGATCTGACCGACCCGAACGCCACCCGGCGGCCCCGTTCTCCACCTGCACGGCGGGGCCGCCGCGAAAGGGACTGACGGGCCTCCCCCTTTCCGTCGGTCCACCCCCAAACAGGCCGGAGAGTCTCGCTCTCCGGCCTGTCACCGTTAAGCACTTGTTTAGGTTATGGGCCTAAGAATTTCCCATGAGTTTTGCGCTACGGTTTTTCGATTCGGCCGACGCGGCCGGGGCGCGGCAGTGCGCCGTGACCGCGCTGCTGCCGGCCAGCGCCAAGGGGTTCCTGCGCGACCGGGCTTCCGAGATTGCCGGTATCGGGTTGGCCGGGCTGGCCGGCACCGCCCTGGTGGCGACCATCAGCTACGCGCCGAGCGACGCGTCGCTGAACAGCGCCGCCGACGGACCGACCGTCAACCTCCTCGGACCGGCCGGCGCGGTGGCCGCCGATCTGCTGGTCCAGGGCTTCGGTTATGCCGCCTATTTGCTCATATTCGGGATTGCCGGCTGGGCCTGGCGCCTGTTCCGCAAGCGTGCCCTTCCGCACCCCTTGTGGCGGGGATTGGCGCTGGTTCTCGCCGCCGTGGCCGCCGGAATCGGCCTGAGCGCCCTTCCCGTTAGCGCCGATTGGCCGCTGGCGACACGCATGGGCGGCGTCGCCGGAACCTTGGTTCACGACCGCATCGCCTTGTTGCTGGCCTCCTTCGGATGGGCCGGGCTGGCGCCGCACGTGAGCGCCCTGGCGGCTTTCCTGGGCGTCCTGCTATGGGTTTACGGCCTCGGCCTCACCTGGCGCGAATGGCGGGCTTCCGGACTGGCGCTGGGCGCCGGCGCCCTGCTGCTCAGCCGCGGCGTCAAGAAGGGCCGCGATGCCATCGGCGTCGTCCCGGCCTGGGGCCGGCGCTGGATCGAGACCGACGCACCCCCGGACACCCACGGCCACATGGGCGAGGCCAGCGACGCCGATCCCGATGCCGGAGTCAATGTGCGGGTCGCCGTCGGCGACTCAGAAGACGACGCACCCGAGGCACCGAAGCGGACCGGCCTGGTGGCGCCGCGCAAGCCGAAGCCGAAGACCGGCCGCAAGGCGAAGGCGGCCCGCCAGGGCAAGCTGGACCTGGAGCCGGGCGCCGAATACACGCCGCCGCCCTTGGATCTTCTGGAAACCCCCGTCGTCCAGCCGGGCAAGGACGCCCTCAACAAGGACACCCTGGAACAGAACGCCAAGTTCCTGGCCACCGTGCTGCAGGACTTCGGCATCAAGGGCGAGATCGTCAAGGTGCGGCCCGGTCCGGTGGTCACTCTTTATGAGTTGGAGCCGGCGCCGGGGACCAAGACGTCACGGGTCATCGGGTTGTCCGACGACATCGCCCGGTCCATGAGCGCCGTCTCGGTGCGTGTCGCCGTGGTTCCGGGGCGCAACGTCATCGGCATCGAACTGCCCAACGTGGACCGCGAAATGGTCTACCTGCGCGAGCTTCTGGCCTCGGCCGACTTCGAGAAATCGAAGGCCAAGCTGCCGCTGGCGCTGGGCAAGGACATCGGCGGCGGCGGCGTGGCCGTGGACCTGGCCCGCATGCCGCACCTCTTGATCGCCGGCACCACCGGCTCGGGCAAGTCGGTGGCCATGAACACGATGATCCTCTCTTTGCTCTACAGCCTCAGCCCGACGGAATGCAAACTGATCATGATCGATCCGAAGATGCTGGAGCTTTCCGTCTATGAGGGCATCCCGCACCTGCTGACGCCGGTGGTCACCGACCCGTCGAAGGCCGTCGTCGCGTTGAAATGGGCGGTCCGGGAGATGGAGGACCGCTACCGCAACATGTCGCAGCTTGGGGTCCGCAACATCGCCGGCTACAACGCCCGCATCGAGGAGGCCCGCAAGAAGGGCGAGCAACTGACGCGCCGCGTCCAAACCGGCTTCGACGAGGCCGGAAAGCCGGTCATGGAAGACCAGCCCCTGCCCATGGACCCGCTGCCCTTCATCGTCGTCGTCGTCGATGAGATGGCGGATCTCATGCTGGTCGCCGGCAAGGACGTGGAGGCGGCCATCCAGCGCCTCGCCCAGATGGCCCGGGCGGCCGGCATCCACCTGATCATGGCCACCCAGCGCCCCTCCGTGGACGTCATCACCGGCACCGTGAAGGCGAACTTCCCGACCCGGGTCAGTTTCCAGGTGACCTCGAAGATCGACAGCCGCACCATCCTCGGCGAGCAGGGCGCCGAACAGCTCCTGGGCCAGGGTGACATGCTCTACATGGCCGGCGGCGGGCGCATCACCCGGGTTCACGGGCCTTTCGTTTCCGACGACGAGGTCGAGCACATCGTCAACCACCTCAAGGCGCAGGGCGCCCCGGCCTATATCGAGGAGGTCACCGTCGAGGACGAGATCGAATCCCCCGCCGGCGGCGGTGGCAACGGCGACGCCCTTTACGACGAGGCGGTGGCCCTGGTCGCCCGGGAAGGCAGGGCCTCCACCAGCTTCATTCAGCGCCACCTGCAAATCGGCTACAACCGGGCGGCGCGGATCATCGAGCAGATGGAGAAGGAGGGCGTGGTCAGTCCGGCGAACCGCGTCGGCCGCCGCGAGGTCCTGGTCGGCGCCCACTGACGGGATCCCCATCAAGAACCGACCCGAGAGACATGGGTTTACCCCGGGCCCACCCTTCGCTAAAACGGCGATCATGAAGATACCCGCTGCGTTTCGCCGGATCCTCGTTGGCTTCCTGCTGGTGATCACCGGTCTCGCCGGCTCGGCGCCATCCGAGGCGACCATCGCCCGCACCCTGAAGCTGACCAAGCAGGACATCGCCGACCTGGTCCGCATCGAGCACCACCTGAATGAGAACAAGACCGTCAGGGCGCGCTTTCTCCAGGTCTCCAGCAACGGCGAGTACGCGGAGGGCATGATGCATATCCAGCGCCCCGGCCGCATGCGCCTGGAGTACGATCCGCCGAACCCGACCATGGTCATCGCCGACGGCGCCAACCTGATCTACATCGATCGGGACCTCGATCAAGCGACCGCCGTGCTGCTCAACCTGACCCCGGTGGAGCTGATTTTGCGTGACAAACTGAGCTTCGCCACCGATGAGCTGCTGGTCACCGGATTCAGCCGCTCGCCCGGCGTCATCCGCCTCTCCGTGGTCAAGGCCGATGATCCCCTGGAAGGCCGGATCATGCTGGTGTTCAGCGACAAACCGCTGGAGCTGCGCAAGTGGATCGTCACCGATTCACAGGGCGTGCGCACCACCGTGTCGCTGCTCGGCCCGGAGTTCGGCGTCAAGCTGGACCCGCGCCTGTTCGACTTCGAGATGCCCAGCGCCGACGAAGGCGTGAATTGACCACCGGCGGACGCCCCAAGACGTCGAAAGCCGCTAATTCACAAAAGGCACTGGATTTATGACCCCAGTTGAACCATATCTGTTGTAGGGAACCGGTGGCTTGCGCAGCACTCCGGCTCCCTTGGATGGTCCCCCCACCATCCTTGGGCTCCTTAACGGGGTCCTGGCGCCCGGCTACCCCCTTGCCGGGCGCCATCATTTTCAAGGCAGGGTAAATTGACCGGTCGATGACGGACATGGGCACTCGGAAGTTCACCGTCGCGACCTGGAACGTCAATTCCCTGCGCCGACGCATGGAGGCCCTGGCCTGGTTCATTGACGAAACGGCCCCGGACGTCATCTGCCTGCAGGAAACCAAGGTCGTCGATACGGTCTTTCCGTCCATGGAGATCGCCGCCCTGGGCTACCCCCATCAGGCCATTGCCGGCATGAAGGCCTACAACGGGGTGGCCATCCTGTCGCGATGGCCCCTCGGTGCGCCGGTGATCAAGAACTGGTGCGGCCGCGACGACGCCCGCCATGTCTTCGCCACGGTGGAGGCCCCCGGCGTCCTGGACGGGATCGAGGTTCACAGCCTCTACGTGCCCGCCGGCGGCGACCTCCCGGATCCGATCAAAAACCCGAAATTCGAACACAAACTCAATTTCCTCACGGAGCTGACCCATTGGTGGGCGGCCCGCGGCGAAGGTACGAAAAGGCTGCTCGCCGGGGACTTCAACATCGCGCCCCTGGTCACCGACGTCTGGTCCCACCAGCGCCTGCGGCGCACGGTGACCCACACGGAGATCGAGATCACCCACCTCAAGGCGCTTCAGGACGCGGCCCATTGGGTCGACGCGGTGCGCCTGTTCCATCCGGAAAAGGATCCGGTGTTCACCTGGTGGAGCTATCGGGCCGCCGACTGGGAAGCCGCCAACAAGGGCCGCCGACTGGATCACCTTTGGGTTTCCGAGGATCTGGCGGCGATTGCCGCCGACGCCACGGTCTTCCGCGAGGCCCGCGATTGGGACCCGCCGTCGGACCATGTTCCGGTCCTGGTCAGCTTCCAGGCGTGAGGGGAATCAGGGAACCAGCCGGTAACCGCCCGGTTCGGTGACCAGGATCTGGGCGCTGGAAGGGTCCGGTTCGATCTTCTGGCGCAGGCGGTAGACGTGGGTTTCCAGCGTGTGGGTGGTGACGTTGGCGTTATAGCCCCAGACCTCGTCCAACAGCACGTCGCGGCCGACGATCCGATCGCCGGCCCGGTAGAGGTACTTGAGGATCGCCGTTTCCTTATCGGTCAATCGGAACTTCTTGTTGTCGGATGTGTTCAACAACAGCTTGTTGGCCGGCTGGAAGGTGTAGGGCCCGATGGTGAACACCGCATCGTCGCTGCGTTCGTGCTGGCGGATGTGGGCCCTTAGGCGAGCCAGCAGGACACCCAGGCGGAACGGCTTGGTAATGTAGTCGTTGGCGCCGGCATCCAGGCCGAGGATCGTGTCGGCATCCGTATCGGCACCGGTCAGCATGATGATCGGCGAACGCACGCCGTTGCGGCGCATGAGGCGGCAGACCTCGCGGCCATCCATGTCCGGCAGGCCGACGTCCAGGATGATGACGTCGTAGTATTCCTTTTTCACGAGCTCCAGCGCCGCGGCACCCGATTCGGCGCTGATGGTGGCGAATTCCTCATGAAGTTGCAGCTGCTCGGAGAGCATTTCCACCAGCGTCGTGTCGTCGTCGACAATCAGAATCTGCTTACCAACGGTCATGTTTTGCTCGCTATTCCGCCCTTAGGTATTAACATGGGCCCGCCGACGAACCGGGACGGGTCGACGGACGCGTATCCTTAACACAATCCTATATAAAGGTAACAGGCGTAAACAATTAAAGGCCGGATTGTGGCATGGTAAGGGCAGAGACTTGAACGAAAAGCGGGCATCCTCCGGGCCGACTTTGGTTGAGGTGCCGGCCTCGCGCGAAGCGGTATCCCTGCTTGCCGTGGACCGGGCCATCTCCGAGTTGCGGCGCGGCCGCATGGTCGCGGTCCGCGGCAACAACGGCACCGCCGCCCTGGCCCAGGCGGCCGAGGGTCTGACCCCGGAAAGCTTAGAAGAAATCGCCGCCCTGGGCAGCGCCGTGCCGGCCCTCACCATCACCGCGCGGCGCGCCGCGGTGCTGGGCTTGAGCGAACCGGCGGGCAAGATCGTTACCGTCGTCACCGATCCGCCGCTGAGCGCCGAGGTGGTCCACGACATGGCCGATCCGCTGGCCAATTTCGATCCCGGCAGCGTCACCACGTCGGTCCGCGAGGCGGCCACCTATGACAGCGAAAGCGCCGCCGTTACGCTGACCAAACTGGCCCGCCTGCTGCCCGCCGCGGTGACCGCCCCCATCGAAACCCCCGACGCCGAGGACCTGGCCCGCTGGTCGCTCCGTCACGATCTTTTGATGATCGATTCGGGCGATATCTTTCAATACGAACGCACCGCCGCCCGGTCCCTGCGGGCGGTCAGCGAGGCCCGCATCCCGCTGGCCGACGCCGAGGACACCCGGGTCATCGCCTTCCGGCCCCTGAACGGCGGCATCGAACACCTGGCCATCCTGATCGGCCATCCGGACCCGGACGCCCCGATCCTGACCCGCATCCATTCGGAATGCTTCACCGGCGACCTGCTGGGCAGCCTGCGTTGCGACTGCGGCGATCAACTGCGCGGCGCCATCGCGGAAATCGCCGCCGCCGGCGCCGGCGTGCTGCTTTACCTGGCCCAGGAAGGACGCGGCATCGGCCTGATCAACAAGTTGCGCGCCTACACCCTGCAGGATCAGGGCTTCGACACCATCGACGCCAACGAACAGTTGGGTTTCGATGCCGACGAACGGGTTTTCCTGCCGGCCGCCCAGATTCTGCAGAATTTGGGGTTCCGGGAGGTCCGGCTGATGACCAACAACCCCATCAAGGTGGAGGCCTTGGCCGCCTGCGGGGTGAGCGTGGCGGAGCGGGTGTCCCACACCTTCCCCTCCAACAAGCACAACGAAGAGTACCTGCGGACCAAGGTGGCCCGCAGCGGACACCTCTTTTAAGCCGAATCCGGCTGCTCGCTGCTGAACAAGGTGGGCTCGTCGGTCCCCGATCGGCACATATTGCCGCCGATTCCGGCGCATGCTGCCCATATGAGCTTTCGTAACCTATTGAAAACAAAGGCGTTCATGTTGGCACGCTCCTTGCGTTTTCCTGATCAAAAGAAATGGCTCAATTCGCAAAACGAAGGCATGGCCTCGTCATCGCCGCCTCGAGGCAGGCTCTTGGCGATGGCTGGTCGCCGAGTTCGATGAGATGGAACCATCTGAGATAGCTGTCCAGGTACTTGGTGGCG
>Ga0209568_1000023_pt1 | contig 53647 bp, 48 predicted proteins | sample WorMetOlspDAHAB2_FD_187406 | JGI IMG/M metagenome (GOLD analysis project Ga0209568, IMG submission 187406) | Marine gutless worms symbiont microbial communities from Max Planck institute for Marine Microbiology, Germany - Olavius sp. DAHAB.2... ...
TCAATGTCTTTCAGGATGCAAAAAAATATCGAGAACTGCCAATGTTCGCCGTATCCCTTCATTAATCTGAAAACCCGCCGAAGCCGTTTGGGGCTTCTTATGTCATAACAGACCAGATAGGAGCTTCAAATCTTCTGACCTTTCCCCCAGAAAAGGGGTCACAGTCACTTAGTGTTTTGACCTAGAATTCAAGCGAGGTCAGAATGAAAACGAAGTACTCCAAAGAGAAGATTGTCCAGATTCTGAATGAGGTTGTTGCCCGCGCGAAGGTCATGGATACCTGTCGCAAGCAGGATATCAGCGAAGCGACATACTACAGCAGGCGCTCCAAGTATGGCGGCATGACGGTCAGCGACATCAAACGCCTGAAGGAACTTGAAGAAGAGAACCGAAGCTCAAACGACTGGCTGCCGACCAGGCTTTGGAAAACCTGGCCATAAACAACCTAGTAAAAAACTTCTGCCGCCCGAAGTGAAGAAGGGGAATGGACACAAGTAGAGCCAGTTCACTAATTGCAAACGCTGGGACTCCGCAAACAGCTGGACCTGGCGGGAGGTGAAAAGATATTCTCGCTCGAAGAAACAGCACTTCTGAAGTAGCTTCTGGACTAGTTCTTCATCCGCCAAAAAGATAGATTGCATAGGCAGCAAAAAAGCGATTAAAGCGCGTTAGGAAGTTCCAAGGTGACGCATATATTGAGGCACATCACACGAACCTGGAGTTCTTAAGAAACAGAATTCTGGCTTATTGGCCACGATGCTCTCCAAGGCTATCCCCCCAAGCTAGGGGGATAGACACTCATTGCCCAAGCCTATTCCATTCAGCAAAGTCAAAAACATACCAAAAAAGCAATAAGAAAACCTGAGAATTGGAAGTTGGAACCCTCCCTACTATGTGAATTATCTGGTGCTCTGTACAATGAGCAGCATGGGAGGCTATTTGACTTATGCATATTAAGTTGTAGTGGTACCATTGGTTACGCCCTCGGCAATGGCTCCTCACATCATCTGCCTCGGCATGAAACTCGCCTTGTCTCCAGGTAAGGTATCAGTAATTGTATCTAGTATTTCACCCGCCCACTCGGCTCCGAGCCATGCAAATAACGCTAATTCCACTATAACGAGAATTTCATCGAAAGGAACACTGGAAGCATCGTCAATTCCATTTTGCCTTTGTGTTGAGTCCATATACCTCAACGGGATTATTGCTCACATACGGATATCAGTTAGTAGCCTCGATGACTGAGTAGCCCCCCCTTAGCCTTCTATCCCATCGGCGCCAATACTATCCAGCATTCTTGATACTACCATCGCTCATCTGTCCTTCTAGATGGGATGGGCTCATGGCGTCTATTTCCTTGAGGCGTTGATTACTCAAAGGGGATAGCTTCTCATAACCCTCGGCCATCAGGGTCATTTCTGCGGCGGCTTCGAGAACTTCAATTCTATCGAAGGCATCCAGCAGTGATTTCCCGATTGCCAAAATTCCATGGTTTTCCAACAGTGCCACATACGCGCCTTTGCCAAGTGCAGATTCCAAAATTTTTCCAAGTTCGGGAGTACCCATACGGGCATACGGAGCGAAGGCTGGTTCTCCGAGAACAAAGCGCGCCTCGGCAAGCAGGTCGGTGCGAATCCTGCGTGATTGCGTTGCGGTAAGGAAACTCGCGTGCTTGGGGTGGGCATGAACGACAGCGTTGATATCCTTCCTGCACCCGAGAATTCTCCGATGCATCTCTGTCTCGATGCTCGGCTTCAGCCCCAAAGACAGACTCTCCCCCGACAGTGTCATTACCGCTATCTGACGGTAGTTTATCGTCGCCTTGTCCAATGCCGAAGGCGTAATCAGAAAGCAATGATCGTCAACCCGAAAACTTACATTTCCCCCGGAACAGGTTGTGAGTCCCTGTCGATAGAGACGACGCATGATTAGGGCAACCTCTTTCCTTTCTTTTTGGTACTTCACTCAATCATCATATTGAAAAACACGCAGAATTACAAGGTTCCATAATCCAAGTTATACAAAACAGGATGAAATTGTCGTATTTAGTTTGACAAAAGCCCAAAATATGTGATATGATGTGGTGTATTGTTGATTTCAGGAGACTGATTTGGCAAAGGTAGTTCTGGAAACCCTTGGAATCTCGAAAAGCTTCGGTGATATTCAAGCCAATCGGAATATCGACATCAAGCTCTATGAGAGGGAAATCATTTCTATTCTGGGGGAAAACGGTGCGGGTAAGTCTACCTTGATGAACATACTCTACGGTCTTTACCGGCCAGACGAGGGTTCCATCCTGCTAAACGGCGAGGAATTCAGAGCTTCGTCTCCCAGGGAGGCGATTGCCAGGGGACTGGGTATGGTGCATCAACATTTCATGCTTGTTGAAACACTGAGCGTAACACAGAACATAATCCTTGGCGAGGAACCCCCGGGTAGGTTTGGGATCAAATACCGAAAGGCTCGGGAGGATGTCGTCAATTTGTCTGAACGCTATCATCTGGGAATCGATCCGGATGAGATTGTAGTCAATCTTGCTGTCGGTTTGCAGCAGCGCGTCGAGATATTGAAAGCCCTGTACCGGAAGGTGCGAATCCTGATTCTCGATGAACCCACATCTGTACTCACCCCCCAAGAGATTGAGAATTTCTTCTTTGTAGTCAAAAACCTGAGGGAGCAGGGAGTTTCGGTGATTATTATCACTCATAAGCTGGAAGAAATTCAGGCCATTTCTGAAAGAGTCTATATTCTGAGAAGAGGCCGGATTACCAATGAATTTGTTACCCGGAACGTCAGCACCGTCGATCTAGCAAGACATATGGTTGGACGGGAAGTGGTGCTTCAGGTGGATCGAACCGATCATGAAGCATTGGACAAGGTCTGTTTCCGAATCGATAATTTAAAAGTAACAAACAACCGCGGAATTCCAGCTGTTGATGGGCTGTCTCTCCATGTTTGCCCCGGCGAAATTGTTGGAATCGCCGGCGTGGATGGAAATGGGCAGGAAGAGCTCTCTGAAGCGGTTATTGGTACTCGCGAGATTCAAGACGGTGCAATCCATTTGCGGAATCGGCCTATAAGCCACTGGAGCATTGAAAATCGCATCGAGAATGGTATCGGATATGTTCCGGCCGACCGCCAGAAAGACGGCCTGATTTTACCGTTTTCCATTGCAGAGAACATACTTTTGGGCAATCAGAAACTGCAATCCCTGGTTAGATACGGCCATATCAAACGATCGGCGGTACAAAATAAAACGGCAAAGCTTGTCAGCGAGTTCAATATTGCCACCAGCGGCCCCGATGTACCCGCAAGTCACCTTAGCGGCGGTAATCAGCAGAAGGTGATTCTGGCCCGAGAATTCGATCGCGAACCGGATTTCCTCTTGGTATCCCAGCCTACCAGGGGGCTTGATATCGGTGCGATTGAATACATCCACACCCAACTCATCGCCATGCGGGACAGGAACGTGGGAATTCTTCTTATTTCTATGGAATTGGAAGAGATATTCAGCCTGGCCAACCGAATTCTTGTCATTTTTAAGGGCCGAATTCTCAAGGAATTCAATCAGGGCGACGCCACTATGAATGATGTCGGGTTTTACATGAGCGGTGGAGCGCTAAAGAGCTATGCCTGAAGTATCAAGATTATCTCTTGTAATCCGGATTTGTACTGTGCCCTTCGTTATCGTGGGAACGGTTCTTTTTCTCGGAAGCCGGCATATTGGGCTTGCCTTTTTAGGGGCGGCCTCTGTTCTTTGGCTGACTGGTGAAATCCTCGGGAATGGGAAGGAGCGCCTCATTGAGCTGCTAGGAAGTGGATTCAGATCCATACGCTTCCCTCTCGCGGGGGTACTTCTGGCCTTTTTTATTGGCGGACTACTCTTGTTGATTACCGGTTACCGGCCCCTGGCTTCACTTGGCGCCATGATATATGGCGGGTTGATAAAAAACTGGCATATTTCGATTCTCAATGCCGTTCCACTCATTTTTACGGCCCTTTCCATCGCCATCGCCTTCAAAGGCGGTCTGTTCAATATAGGCGCGGAGGGCCAATACTATGTGGGAACAATGGCGGCCACCTGGCTGGGAATTCGATTCAACCTGCCTTCCCTGGTTTTCATCCCGCTGATATTCGTTATTGGGGGAGCGGCCGGGGCAGCCTATAACGCTATCCCGGCAGTTCTGAAAGTCAAGACAGGAGCCCACGAGGTAGTTACCACGATGATGTTCGCCTATATCGCGAGGACGCTCTCTTCACTGTTTATCAAATTCAACGGCGGCGATCCAAGCATATCGGCCCATGCCTATATTTCCGATCCAATTTCCGAATCAGCATGGCTTAAAACCTTCAAGTCTTTCTTTCCCCAAGCCAATTACCGCCTTCATATTGGAATTCTCATCGCCGTGATTACAGCCCTAACGCTTCATTATATACTTAACAGAACACGACTCGGATTCGAAATCCGGGCTGTCGGACACAACAGCTTTGCCGCACGAACCCAGGGCATCGCGGTGGGACGCGTCATCTTGATCACGATGCTTCTCGCCGGTGTACTGGCCGCATTTGCCGGCGTTACTCAGGTTCTGGGTCTGGACCATAAGATGTTCGAAAATCTCAACGCCGGATATGGGTGGAATGGAATAGCTGTTGCCCTCCTGGCCGGCAACTCACCTATTGGCGCCGTGTTCTGCGCATTGCTTTGGGGAGCTCTTGATGCCGGCGGTCAATACATGTCTCGAACCCTTCAAACGCCGAGGGCCATCGTAGAGATTATCAAGGGATTGATTCTTTTTCTGATACTTGCTCGATATCTGTTCACATATTTCCGGAGAAGGGCATGAACGTTTTTGTCGAGCTTTTCAATACCGAATTCCTGATTGCATCGATTCGGCTCGCCACGCCGATAATACTGGCTTCCATAGGGGCGATGATCTGCGAGAAGTCCGGAATCATCAACATCGGTATGGAAGGAATGATGCTGATGGGAGCGTTTTTTGCAGCATGGGCGGCATGGCAGTTCGCAAATCCGTGGATTGGTGTTTTGGTGGGCATGTTAGCCGGTGGGCTTTTTGCACTGTTTCATGCATGGGCCACTATTTCCCTCCATCTGAATCATGTCGTATCCGGCGCCGTTATCAATATTCTGGGCTTCGGCATCACCCGCTATCTGCTGGTGCTATTCTACGGTCATCCTGGAACATCGGAAATCATACCCCATTCACTTGCCGAGTATCGCTTTGCCATTCCGTTGCTGAGCCGCATCCCCCTTTTGGGTCCGGTGTTTTTCAATCGAACTCCCATTATCTACATGATGTACATAGTCGTAATTCTTTTCGTCTGGATTGTAAGGAAAACCAAACTTGGACTGCATATCAAGGCAGCCGGCGAACATCCCATTGCTCTGGAAACCCTGGGAGTTTCCGTTAAAAGAATTCGATATATCTCAGTTATGCTTAGTGGGATTCTGTGCGGCCTGGGCGGGGCCTATCTGTCAATTGAAAACGGTAACAATTTCACCGAAGGCATGACGGGGGGGAGGGGATTTATTGCCCTGGGTGCGAACATCGCAGGGGGTTGGACCGTCATTGGGAGCATGTTGGCTTCATTTTTCTTTGGTATGGTGGATGCTCTGGCGCTGAGAATTCAAGTGTTGGATCTGTTTCGGGTTCCTTCGGAAATATTCCTGATTTTTCCCTATGTTGCTGCGCTGGTGGCGGTGGCCGGACTGGTTCGTAAATCCCGGGCGCCCGGGGCGCTTGGCGAGGACTTTCAAATAGAAGGGACTTGAAGAATGATGATTTGTAAATCATATCCGGTAGTTTCCGGATTAACGAATAAAAAAGGAGATAATAAATGAGAAAATCGACAGTGATTCTACTGATGGCGGCTCTTGGGACTATCCTGATTGCCTGTGACAAGAAAGATGCGGCGAGTAAGTCCGCAGAAAAACAGGAACGGGTTATCGTCGGAATGGCAACCGACGCAAATGGCCTGGGCGATGGTTCTTTCAACGACGGTGTCTACGCCGGATTAAAGAAGGCTGAAGAGGAGGGCCTAATAGAAATTCGCCTGATTGAACCTACCACGATGACCGACTATGTTCCTAATCTTTCCGGTCTCGCGGAAGACGGCGCCGAATTGGTTTTCGCGGTGGGCTTTTTGTTTTATGACGCACTTCTCGAGGTTGCGTCGAATTATCCAAACACGATGTTTGCCGGCATTGATTTGTTCTATGATTCGGATGTCATCCTCCCCAATGTGCTCGGAATTAACTGGAAAGAACACGAATCTGGATATCTTGCGGGTGTCGTTGCCGGTATGATGACCCAGCAGTACGCCGACCGCTCCAACAAACTCAATGACGAAAATGTCATTGGAGCCGTTCTTGGCATGGACATACCGCCAGTAGAACGGTATTTCGTCGGCTTTGCCGAAGGCGCTAAATCGGTGAATCCCGACATCGAAGTGCTCTCGGTGGTCACTGGAACCTTTACCGATCAGGCCAAGGGCAAGGAAGCAACCATTGCCCTGGCTGAGCAGGGAGCCGACATCGTTATTCAATTTGCCGGCTTAACCGGAATGGGAATCTTCACGGCGGCGCAGGAGAAGGACATCCTGGTTATGGGCGCTGATGTCGATCAGAATCGCTTTGCTCCGGAGTACACACTTACCTCGGCGATGAAGGGAACCACGCAGGCCACCTACCTTACAACACGCGATTATGTTAACGGGAATTTCAAAGGCGGAGAGAACGCCGTTTTTGGAATCGCTGAGGAAGCTGTTGGACTCGCGCCATTCCATGACTTCGATTCCATTGTTCCCTCTGACGTGGTTGACGCCGTGGAGCAGGCTAAGGACGACATTCTTTCCGGTGTTGTGGATATCCCGCAGAATCGGGACGATGCCGGCATGTAGTGCCCTGCCCGCATGGACGTTGGATTCTTTCAACCATGCGGGCAATAGCGTTTGAGAAAGGAAGCTCATGGATAATGAATTGAGAGAAGCCGGCAATGTTATTAGGGCCCGCGGTGTTGACTCTTTGGACATTGCTTTGGTTCTGGGATCAGGCCTGAACGCACTGGCTGAAGAACTGGAGAATGTCATTTCCATTCCCTACGGAGATTTGCCTGGCTTCCCTGTTTCCACGGCTCCTGGCCATGCCTCTCAAATGCTTATTGGCAATCTGGAAGGCCATCGGATAATGGTTCTGATGGGTCGTTTCCATTACTATGAAGGCCTTAAGATAGCTCAAATCGTATATCCGATTCGTCTTCTCAAAATTCTAGGCTGCCCGCGACTGCTCTTGACCAATGCGGCGGGGGGTGTCAATCGGTCGTTCTCCGCCGGAGATCTGATGCTGATTACCGATCATATCAATTTCACCGGAGAGAATCCCCTTATAGGGAAAAACGATGAGAAATTCGGACCGCGTTTCCCCGATATGAGTAATTGCTGGTCTGGAGAGCTAAATCGAATAATCAGAAATGCGGCTGCGAATCGGGGTGTCCCACTCCAAGAAGGGGTGTATATCTGGTTTACCGGGCCATCATTCGAAACACCGGCAGAGATTCGCATGGCCTCGATAATCGGTGCCGATGCGGCGGGAATGTCCACGGTTCCCGAGGCCATCACTGCATCGCATTGCGGAATACAGACGGCTGGAATTTCATGTATATCCAATATGGCGGCCGGCATCCTCAATCAAACCATCACAGCGGAAGAAGTTATTGAAACCGGGGTCAGTGTGAGCGTTGATTTCAGGTCTTTGATAAGGGAATTCCTGCGCCTCCTTCCAATAGAGACCGCTCGAAAAAGAATAGAATCATGAAGACTTTTATTCGTAATACCCTGCTAAATGACAAGTTACAGGACATAGTGATTGCAGGATCAAAAATTCACGATATAGGACAGAACCTGGCCGCAATTCCTGGCGCCCGCATTCTTAACGGGGAGGGAACTGCGGCGCTCCCATCGATGGTGAATGCCCACACACATTCCCCGATGACCCTTATTCGCGGTTCTGGTGACGATTTTTCCTTGCACGAATGGCTAAACCTTCGCATATGGCCCCTCGAGAGGGAGTTCACCGAAGAAGATTACTATTGGGGAAATCGTCTGGCAATAGCCGAGATGATTTACGGCGGCACGGGGTTCTTCAACGAGATGTATATGCAGCCTCGTATTGCCCTAAAAGCATTGGAAGACGCTCCGCTTAAGGGCATGATTCACTATCCCATCATCGACGGGATGGACCCAAAAATCGGTAAGTCAATGTGGGATGATTGTACAAGGTTTTTTGCCGAAGTCTCGCCGCCTAAGGGGGTCGATCTGGGCGTTGCGCTTCATTCCATTTACTCCGACAGCCAGGAATCTATCGAGTGGGTAAGGGACTTCACAAAAGAAGCCGGTTTGAAGATTCACATTCACTTGTCGGAAACCCAAAAGGAAGTTGAAGACTGTATTAGGAATAATGGAGGCAAAACTCCTGTTGAGTATCTTGGGGAACTTGGACTACTTAGCGACCGAGTGATTGCCGCTCATACGGTTCACCTGAGCGATAACGACATCGAAATTCTTGCCGGGTTCGGAGTTACCGTTATTCATAATCCTGTGTCGAATATGAAACTCGGCTCCGGCGTCTTCCCCTACCAGAGGCTGAAGAAAAGGAACGTCCGAATACTGCTCGGCACCGATGGCGCGGCTTCCAACAATAATCTGGATATGCTGGAAGAAATGAAAATCGCGGCGCTGCTGCAGAAGGTTGAAACAAAAGACGCAACCGTGATGCCAGCCGAAGAAATTTTGAATATTGCCAGCACCGCGGGAGCGGACTACTTTGCTACCGGTGGTGGGAAAATCGAAATCGGAAGGGAAGCCGACATCATGTTGCTTGACATCGGCAATCCCCAGATGGCCCCTCTCTGGAATCTCAGCTCCTCGCTGGTCTATTCGGCAAATTCAGGCAATGTCAAAACACTGATATCCGCAGGCCGCATCCTGATGGAAGATGGTGTTGTTCCAGGATATGAAGAAGTTTGCAGCAAGGCCTTTGAATGCCAGCGTCGACTATCTGGAATTTACAAGGATCAGGAAAACCGAGGCAACTGATGAACAATGATATTGATGACAACCGGGAAGTACTGTCTGTTTACTGGAAAAACAATTCCCTCTATTTTCTCGATCAAACCCTGCTTCCGGCAAATGTGGTACTAGAAGAGCAAACTAGCATTGAACAGGTATGGAATTCCATTAAGCAACTCAAAGTTCGCGGAGCGCCGGCCATCGGTGTTGCCGGAGTCTATGGCTTGTATATCGGTGCCCGCGCCTATGCGGATTTCCCCATCGGTAAATTTATGGAGAAACTACGAGAACTGACTGTCTATCTAAGCAGTTCTCGTCCTACGGCCGTCAACCTGTCCTGGGGCCTTAAGCGAATGATTTCGGCTGCCGAATTTTCGCTTGCGTCGGGCTCGGACACGGCGCAGGTAATTAGAAGACTGAAAGAAGAAGCCGAGTCCATTCATCGAGAAGACCAGGAGCTCTGCAGGGCAATCGGAGAGGTCGGACGTCCTTTGATAGAGAATGGAATGGGTATCCAAACCCATTGCAACGCCGGTGGACTGGCCACCTCGATGCTAGGTACCGCCACTGCGCCCATATATTTGGCTCACCAGGAAGGCGTTTCATTTAGAGTATATGTCAGCGAAACCCGCCCTCTCTTGCAGGGTGCCAGGTTAACCAGCTGGGAACTCCTCCGGGCCGGGATTGATGTAACTCTAATCTGCGACAACATGGCTGCAAGCCTGATGGCATCTGGCAGGATAGATTTGATAATCGTTGGCGCGGACAGGGTGGCGGCAAATGGGGATGTGGCGAACAAGATAGGTACATACGGCTTGGCCATACTCGCCAGGCACTTTGATATTCCGTTCTATGTTGCCTGTCCCTCGTCGACAGTCGACCTAGACACAAGGATGGGCAGGGCAATACCCATTGAAGAACGCGGTCCTGAAGAAGTGAGGAATTTTGGGGGCCGACAGACCAGTCCTGATAACGTCAATGTCTGGAATCCGGCATTCGATGTTACACCGGCCAGGTATGTCACTGGAATAATCACCGAAAAGGGAATTCTAGAGGCACCTTATGGCGAGAATTTAAGAGACTTGATTCTAAGGATTAGAAAGTGCTCGGTGTCGAACGGCGTGAATTGATTCACCGCCTACTACTCGAACAAGGAAGTGCGAAGGTGTCGGAACTCGCCAAGCTATACGAAATAGGCGAGGAGACCATTCGGCGCGATCTTGCCAAGATGGCCGGAGATGGACTAATAGAGAAAATCTACGGTGGAGCCTGCATCCCGGGCAACATGCATCTGGTGCTGCCGATAGACACCAGGAAGGTGATCAACATCAACGCCAAAAAGAAAATTGCATCCATTTGCAAGGACAGAGTAAATGGGGGTGATACAGTGTTTCTGGATGGCAGCACCACAGCCTGGCAGATTGCCAGGGCTCTTTGCACTCTAAGCAATTTGATTGTTATTTCAAATTCCATTGAGGTTGCCAACACCTTCGCAAAATCAAACGACATCAAATTCATCGGTGTTGGTGGGACAATGCGAAAGAAAACAAAGACCCTTGTGGGGTATTCAACCGTAGCCGCAATCGAGGCTTATCATGCCGATATCGCGTTTATATGCTGCGACGGTGTCGATCAATTTGTCGGAATCACTGATGCCAACGAGCAGGAAGCGGAAGTCCGAAAGGCTATGCTCCGACAATCGCGGAGGCATGTTCTTGCTGTCGATAGTACCAAATTCGACAAAACCTCGTTTTCGAGCATCGGATGTTGGGGGGATTTTCACCAAGTTATCACCGATACACAACCCAGTCTTTCATGGCTGGAATTCTTCCAGAATCACTCCATCCTTTGTATGCATTAAAAACGGGATGGCTCTGCCCCTTTGGATAAACGGGGCATAAGAGTCTGCCCTAGCGCCCCTCAAAGACATGGACATATGCCGCCTTCCTGGGGTTTTGGAGTCCAACTTCAGTTTCCATGTGATACTATCTGCCGAATTTCACTTCTCGGCGCACACGCTCGTCGATACCCTCACTGTCGAGATTGTTTATCCTGCCCCTTAGCGAGGTAATGTTACTTCTGCGAATTCCCCGAATCCCGTATACCTGAATTATCCAGTTTTCGCTATCGAGCATCCGCTCATAAACCGGGGCGAGAGCCGCCCATTCGCTTTTTGAAACCTTGAGACAGGTGAACTCGAGGAAACGTCCCTCATCCTTGTCCCATAGTTTATCCATGATGGATAAAATTGCCTTTTTGGTGCCGGGTATCTTGTTTTCAATAAGCGTCTGAAGGCTGGCCAATCGGATATCGGAGGGATTTTTGTTATTCGTAAAATACTCAATCAGGAAATTCCGATTATCCCGGCCGGATAATTTTCCCAAGGTCCTGATTGATGCGAGGCGCACCTGGTTTACAGGGTCGTTGGCTATCTTGTATCGCAGTAATTCATGAACCTCGGGTGAATTCGAATCAGCAAGTTTTTCAGCCGCGGTCATTCTTATGCGCCAGGAGGAATCCCGCCTAAGCGCTTGAACCAGAATTGCGGTTATATCCTGTTTCGGGAATTCGGAGAGTCCAGCAAGAGCGTAGGAACGCAGGTTTTCGTTGTCAGCTTCATAATAGATCCTCTCGATAACTTTATAATCCAAGGCTCGCCCAATCTTGCCAACCGAAATACACGCGAACCTGCGATGAATGGCAGGAGCACTTAGATCTTCAGCTATGACAACAAGCTCTTCAGCAGCCGGTTCATAGCGTATTTCTCCAAGTGCTACTATTAGCGCCGCTACGAGATCTTCCTCCAGAAAGGGATCTTCCGCTTTCAGTTTGTCCAGCAGCCCTTCGATTTTCGTCGTATCCGCTACTTCGCCCATACGTCCAATGGCCCTTATGGCGGAGGTTGCGATTCTTGAATCCTGGCTATCTGCAGCTTTAATCAGCAAATCCCGCGATTTTAGGTGTTTCAGTTCTGCAAGGTATGAAATTGCCGCCTGAACCGCAGCAGGTTCGAAATCGACATCGTCTACAGCCTTGGCCAACTCATTTCTGGCAAGTTCAAGACCGGGCTCATAGGATGTCACCTCCCATAAGCCATATATTCCGGCGGCGATTGACGAGTTTCGGGTTTCCTCCAATATGTCTTCGAGCAGATCGTTGTATCTGTCATTCTCTTCCTTCGAAAGCTCCGCCAGTATTGTTGCCACCTCACTATCGATTCCGTTCAGAAGAACGCTTTTTCGGTGATCTTCCACCTCATCCGGAACCCTTTGACCACGCAATTCCTGCGAAGTCAAAATCCCCGAGATGAGGAAAAATAAAATGACCGCCGACTTATTCATCACCATCTGTATTCCCCCTTACCCGGTCGAAAACCAGCGATACAGCCTCGATTTTCATCCAGGCATAGAACAAAACCATAACTGCGCCACTCACAAGGGTAATTAACACCAGTAGCCCAAAACCGGCCCAGCTAACTCCCGATAACCACCAGTCTCTTCCAAGAAGCTGATAGAATCCCAGGATTACCAACGCGCCGGCAGCGCTTCCGATAAGAATCTTTCCGAATGCCTTCAATACTTCCCCCCTTATCCTGAATTTGCTTATTTGTCGAATAAAGATGTACTGCAAAACTGAACCAACCGTAAAGGCTATGGAATTGGCCCATGCCAATGAAACGCTGTTTCCGTTGCTCCAAAAAATGAATACTAGCGATAGGACAATGTCAATAAGTACTGTCGTCAAGACGCAAAAAAAGGATCGTCGAATTTTGCCAAGGGCATATAATGCTCTTTGAGTGATGTTAAAAAGTCCAATAAACGGCATTCCCACCGAGTACGCGGCAAGCACATTGGCCGTTGCAATCGAATCCTCTAGCGTAAAGGCGCGTCTCTGAAAGGCGATGGCAACTATAGGCTCCCCAAGCAATATCAATATCATGGCCGAAGGAACCAGGAGGGCCCAAAGGTTCCGGTATCCAAAATTCAGGCAATTTATCAGGCCGCTATCGTCATTGAGTGCCGCACATCGACTCATTTTGGGATATAGCACTGTTGCAATCGATGCGGAAAATATGCCAAAGGGAAGCTGAAAAAAGACAATTGCGTAAGTAAGCGAAGAAGTATTGCCGTCGGGAAGAGTCGACGCCAGCAACATGGCTATATGGTTGTTCAGCACAAATAGCGAGGAGGTTAGCAGCATGGGCAGCCATTTCAATAAGATACTTCTTAGCGAAGCGTCATTGAAATTGAATGATGGAATCAGGCGATATCCCATCCTTTTGAAACTTGGATACTGTACAAGTATCTGTGCCAGTCCGCCGGCCAGGACACCTATGCCAATCGAAACAGTTCCCCATCTTGACTGTCCGAGCAGCAAGGACAGTATCACACAGATCGAGAAAACTATTGGAGTAATCGCCGGGATGAAGAACCGATTATGACTATTATGAACCGCCATCATAATCGCGCTGATCGAAACAAACAATATGTATGGCATCATCCAGCGAAGCAGTATGACACTGAGTTCCTTCTTGTACGGATCGCTGAAACTCTCGAAAATGTATAGGATCTGCTCGGGGAACAGAAGCGACGCAAGCAGAATAGGGGCAGTAATGATTATCTGAAATCCGATTACGATTCTGCTTAGTCCTTTGGCCTTCAAACCAGAGGGATCAAGGACAATTTCACGGGATAACTCAGGCACGAAGGCAGTGCTTAGAGCACCTTCAGCCAGAAGCTTCCTCAAATTGTTGGGAATGTTAAACACCAGATTGATAACGTCGGCCGTAGCCCCCGCTCCAAAGAGAGCACCTATTGTCGCTGTGCGAACAAAGCCCAGAATTCTGCTAATCAGTGTGCATCCCATTATTATAAAGGCAAAGCGCGCGCTGCGCCGGTTGCTCGCATTACTTTTCAACTGTTTCGAACCTCTCGAGAAATGCGTTCTTGAAGCCCAAAAAAGTACCATTTCTTATTGCCTCGCGCGCCTCTTCCATCATCGTAAATACGAATTGCAAATTGTGATGGGTAAGCAGCATCGAACCCAAAATTTCTTTTGCCACAAAGAGATGTCTCAAATAACTGCGGCTGTAACGCAGACAGACGGGACATATGCACTCTGGATCAATGGGGCTAACATCGTCTTTGAACTGCGAGTTCTTGAGATTGATTATCCCGAACCGGGTAAAACAGGCACCATTTCTGGCAATTCTCGTTGGGTAAACGCAGTCAAAAAAATCAATCCCCGCCTCTATTGATTCCAGCATATATCCGGGCGTACCTATTCCCATTACATATCTGGGCTTGTCGCCGGGCAGAAGAGAGGCCGTGTATCCGAGGAACTCCCTGAAAACCTCGGGTTCCTCACCAACTGACAGGCCGCCGATTGCATATCCCGGAAGGTCCAGTTCCGAGAGGAGCGACGCGCTCAATGCTCTTAGCTCCTTGCAAAAATTCCCCTGGATGATTCCGAACAAGTAACCTCTGGATGAGTTGGAGTGCTCGAGATAACGCTGTTTTGCACGCTTGGCCCAAAAAGCTGTAAGCTCAACCGCTTCACGCGCCTCATTTGCTTTTATACCAGGGGCCGTGCAGACATCGAGCTGCATTTGGATATTGCTTCCAAGGGCAACTTGCATATCCACAACCGACTCCGGCGTCAAAAAATGCCTGGAACCATCGATATGGGAATTGAAGATTATTCCGTCTCTTGTAACTTCCCTAAAAGATGGAAGCGAAAACACCTGAAACCCACCTGAATCCGTGAGTATGTTTCCATCCCAAGACGAAAAATTGTGCAGGCCTCCATGTTTCTCTATAATCCGTATACCCGGCCTTAAATACAGGTGGTAGGCATTGCCCAGGATAAGCGAATAACCAATACGACGGAGGGTGCTGTGCTGGATTGCCTTAACCGTACCATTGGTGCCAACCGGCAAGAATGCCGGAATTTCAACATCACCTCTTGGCAGGTGAAGCGTTCCGGTTCTGGCGGGACAGGCCCTGTCGGTCGCCGCTATTTCCAACATCCGGACATCTAGGTTCTTGCATGCTTGAACATCCACGCGCCAAGTGCCAGGAAGCCCAGGTAAGGAATAACACTTCCCGCTATTGGCGAGAGAATGCCTAGCTCGGATAGCAGGGTTGATATCATGCGAACTATATACCACGCGGAAGACAGTATAAGGCTGGCAAGCAGACTAAGCAGCAAAATATTCCGTCGAAAGCGGCCTCCAAGGGCGCCAGAGAATAATACAACCAGAAAGGGCGTGAGTGCCATTGTAAAACGTTGATAGTATTTTGCCTGGTGTACTTTATAGGGCAATCCGGCTCTTTTTTGCACTTCTATCCACGCCCGTGCCTCCTTTCTGGTCATTTCTTCAATCTCCCTTGTATCGAGGCGGAAAGTATCCGGTTTCTCGCTAATTAGCTCCTCGCTGTATCTCTCTTCCGAGATTTGCAGTATCTCGTCATTTTCACTGTAGTAATAGATTCTACACCCCTCTAGCTGCCATAAACCCGACTCACTCCAAAACGCCTTTTGCGCATCTATCCGCTTCAAAAACTCGTAATCCTCATCCAATATAATGACAGTTAGAGATGAAAGTGTGGAGGCTGAATCATCATAGTAATCCGCAAAATAAATAACCCTTCCCTCCATGGATATGGCCACCGCATTCGAACGGTTTTTTGAATCCTGCATTCCAAGAAGCTTATTGGAAATCATGTTGCTTCTTTTGGTGAGTGGTATTGCAACACGATCCTCCAATATGAAAACTCCTACGCTCAGGATGGCGGCTATCACAAGCATGGGTAAAACAAACCTGATTAACGGAACTCCCGATCCAAAGACTGCAATCAGCTCGTTTCTTGCGCCAAGGGTGCCAAAGGCGAAAGCAGCCGCAAACATCGCGCCGATGGGGATTGCAAATATCAAGGCTCTTGGACCGTACATAAGACTTACCTGGATAGCTTGACCGAACGGCACTTCAAGATTGAGATACTGCCAGAGATTGGCAAAAATGTCCGCAAGTACCAGTATCAGGGCGAAGAAAAGAACTCCGAGAACCAGAAAGGGAAGGAATTCCAGAAACAGCAATTTCTGAAACAACCTCAAGACTGCACCCGACGCAAATAGAAGCCCATCCCGATTACAAGCAACACAATTTCGGGCACTATCATGACAAGGAAGGGCGAAACATCGGTTCTCAAACCCAACGAGCGTCCCAGTACAAGTAGGCTCCAATAGAGGGTTGTCAGCAACAAGCCGATAAAGAATCCCACGGCCCTCCCATTTCTCCTTGCAAGCAAACCAAGGGGGAAGGACAGAAAAACGAATGGCAGGGAGGCAAAGGGTATGGCGAATTTCTGATAGTACTCCAGCTTCCAGATTTGTAGCGAATGGTCTATAGGCAAACTCTCCATAAGCCCCATTATTCCTGAATGATTATCGGCTATATTGAACTTGGTATTCTCTATCATCTTGGCCTTGCCTCTAGCCAGGCTGTGGTAATCTAAGGATAGCGCGTATTTCTTCCGCTCGATTAGCGCCATTCGTTTCTCGAGTACCTTTCTCTGGTTCTCGGACTTCTCCTTTATAACGTTCCGAACCGTCAAAATGCGCATGTACGCCGGATTCTCGGACTGGTCATAAACTGTCGATGTATTACTTAGAAGACGATAATCCATGTAATCGACCCGTCTCCAGGCCCATTCATCACTTCTGATTGAATTTGGTATGATTGACAAGACATCGTGCATTCTGAAACCGGGGAATCCTTCCTTGTTTCCCCTGATGGCGGGCGATGCCAGACGTGCGATAGTGGTGTTGAGATTTCCCGAATTATCTCTCTCCACTATTACCATAGGATGAATTCCGGCATCGTCAATCGCGCCTGTGATAAAGGTTGTGCGACGAAAATTGCGAACCGAATACTCTCCCAGTTCCAACCCCGGATGCTTGAGACTGAGTTCCAGCCATAGCTTCTGAAAGGATTTTGTGCCAGCCGGTAGAAGAACATCATTTACGCCGAGAGACAGAATGGCAATGACAATTCCCAGAATCAAAACAGGTTGGAAAATTGTGAACTCCCTGAACCCGGCACTTCTCATGGCCAAAATTTCGTTGTCGGAAGAAAATCGGCCGTAGGCCATAAGAGCTGCCGTCATAGTTGCAAATGGGGCCGAGAGAGTTATGAAGGAGGGGGTGGAGTACAGCATTAACAAGAGCACCGAGCCCACCGGTATTCCCTTTGCCAGTATTCCCTGGGCCATCAACAGAAGCTGATTGAAAAAGAAAACCAGGAAAAAAAACTGGAAACTTACAAAGAAGGAGAACAGAAATTCGGATGCGATATACCGATTGAGAGTGGTATGCTTACCGGATACCATAAATATCGCCGGATACCTTGGCAACACCTCCGCCCAGGGTTCCAACCCATATATTCCCTCTGGAATCGACAGATAGAGCGGTTATATCGGCAGATGGCAGACCTTCCTCGATGCTTACCCTATCCCAGGTTCCATCGGTCAAGCTCAAATAGCTCAATCCCGAACCAAAGGTACCAAAGAGCAGGGCACCATCCAGTTCAGCTATCGAGAAAACCCAACGATCTCCAAGTTCTTCCAATCCAAACCACAGCACCTCCGAAGTCTTCGTGTTCCAGACAAATCCACCGTCACCGAAGGTTCCCCCGACAATTCGGTCACCAGATCTTAAAATAGAAGCTATATTCGACTTCCTAAGTATATCCAGGGGAGGCCGGATCCAAACCTCTTCCCTAAAATTATACAGGAACAATCCCTTGGTCATTGTAGCGACAATAAGTTCCCCATCATCGCCTGGTTCAAGCTTTGTTATAAAACTGCCCGGTGTAGGCATGATATTCCACTCATTTCCCTCCTTAACCCAGAGCCCCCTTCCGAGCGTGGCGAGATAGATCTTGTTATCGAGAATGCACAAATCCTGCAAGCGCTCATCAACCGGCAAATCTTCTACTAGCTCCCATAATCCCGATCTGGTATCATATCTTCCCAAAGTACCATGCCTTACCACCCAAATCGAGGCCTTATGTCGCCTAAATCGGTTTACCGTCCGGATTGCCAGGGTTGGCAGGCCGGCATCCACGAGGGTGTGACTTCGCAGGGGGTCCGATAGTCGGGTTATGCCTCCAGTCCAAGTGCCAATCCAAACATCGTCGCGATCAACAAGCAGTGCGGAGATATTCCCCTCCGCCAATCCCAGTTCCGATCCAGACCATTTTTCGACGAACAAGAGTCCTCGCAGATACGACCACTGAGATTTTTCCCATCCAGATGATAAATCCTCCTTGTCAATTTCATCAAAGAGACGTTTTGCTTCTTCTCTTTCATCCTTTTTCCATAGTGTATCGACTTCTGTAAGCAAATAATCAACCGGCCTTGAGGCTTCCATCTCCGAATCGGCACTATGCTCAGCGGAATTCTTTCCCATATTACGGTGAATTTCATCGACTGAATCCGAGATTACTGTATCGTTTTTTTCTGATTTCGATGTACTGCAGGAAAAGAATAACGACGGGGCAAGAAGTGCACAGAGCCATGTATAGAGCAGGCGATTCAAACTCATTTCCCGGTAGAACCGAAACCGCCCGCGCCGCGATTGCTGGGGGGAAGCTCCTTGACCAGTTCGAAATCCACGGTTGCGCTCCTGCCAATGACTAACTGAGCTATTCGCTCTCCAGGCTCGATAACAACGACTTCTCTGCCCAGATTGATAAGAATAACCTTGAGTTCTCCCCGGTAGTCCGAATCAATTGTTCCAGGACTGTTTAGCAGGGTAACACCCTTGTTGATTGATAGCCCCGATCGCGGCCTAACCTGCCCTTCCCAGCCGGCAGGAATCGCAACGGATATGCCGGTTGGTATCAGACAACGGTCTCCCGGTTCCAGGGAAACAGGCGAGGACAAATCGGCCCTCAGGTCGGCACCCGCGGCGAACGGAGTAGCATAGCTTGGAACAAAACTGGTATTGCCGGTAAATACCACAACAGGATTGTCAGTTTCGGCCAAAACTATCCTCCGACATCAAAACTCGTTTCAGCTCGTGGTCGGAAAAAACTCAAGAGCATGCGACTGGCCGCCTAGCGTCTGGGTCTTCTAGGTGGCAGCCCCTGTGGCCGCGAGCTGCCGGCGTGAGGCTTCCAATTCAGATCTTCGGCATCCACGATGCTAAGATTATATCTGCCCATACGATCCACATCGATGAGCCTGGTGTTAACCCTCTGCCCCTCTTGCAGGATAGATTCAACGGAACTAACACGCTTCTTCGCCAATCTGGAAATATGACAGAGTCCCTCTTTCCCAGGAAGTATCTCAATGAAGGCGCCAAAATCAACGATTCTTTTCACGATTCCGTTATAGATCTTCCCAAGCTCAGGCTCCTCCACGAGCGCCTTCACCATGTTCAAAGCGGTCTCCGCGCTTCTTCTTCCGTTCCTTGCAAATATAGTAATCGCACCCTGATCGTCAACGTCAATCTTTGCCTCTGAAGTTTCGCTAATATTGCGGATGTTCTGACCGCCAGGGCCGATAATCACTCCAATTTTGTCGATGTCAATGTTGTATGTCAGAACGATTGGAGCGTATTCGCTAATTCTCTCGGATGGACCGGATATCACCTTCAGCATCTCGTTCAAAATATGAAGGCGGCCTTCACGAGCCTTCTCCAAGGCGTCTCTCATAACATCCAAACCTATTCCAGACACCTTTATATCCATCTGAAAGGCGGTGATGCCGGTTTCACTTCCAGTCACCTTGAAATCCATATCACCCATGTGATCCTCTTCGCCGAGAATATCCGAAAGGACAACGTTTTCCCCATTTTCCTGAATTAGTCCCATGGCAATGCCCGCTACCGGAGCCTTGATAGGAACACCCGCCGCAAGAAGACACATGGCTCCACTACAAACCGTTGCCATTGACGAGGATCCATTGGATTCGGTTATCTCCGACACAATTCGCACCGTATAGGGAAATTCCTCCTTATCGGGAAGAACCGGCTCAATCGCTCTTTGCGCCAGCTGTCCATGTCCGATTTCTCGACGCCCCGTGCCGGTTCGGCCAGTTTCTCCTACCGAATAAGGCGGGAAATTGTAATGCAGCATGAAACTCGATCGCCTATCGCCATCTATATCGTCAAATATTTGTTCATCGTAAGTACTGCCAAGAGTTGCCACTCCGATTGATTGAGTCTCACCCCTGGTAAAAAGTGCCGAACCATGGGTCCTTGGAAGAAGTCCCACCTCGGCGCTTATCGGGCGAATTTCAGAGGGTGAGCGTCCATCACATCTTTTCTGATCTTTTACTATGGACTGCCGCATAATGTCAGAATGAACCCTGTCGAGCAGAGCATTGAAAACCGCCTCACCATTGTCGCCATAGGCTTCTACCTTCGCGGCAAATAATTCAGCGAGACTTTTCTTAACGCTTTTGGTACCCTTTGCGCGGGCAATTTTGTCCGGAAGAAAGGCTACATCCCTGAACATAATCGTCGCTGTCCTTATAATCTCCTCTTCGGAATCAAAGGGAGCGAGTTCATCGGGAAGCGGGAGTTTTTTCTTACCCGCTGCGGCCGCGAAATCCGATATGTACTTGCAAAGTTCCTTCAGTACATTTTCAGCGTGCTCAAGTGCTTCAAGCATCAGCTGCTCCGAAATCTGGTTGCCGGCGCCTTCAACCATTACTATCCCGTTATTACTCCCAGCAATGACAATATCAAGTTCGGATTCTTCAATCTGCTGGAATGTAGGATTTACGATAAGCTTATTGTCTATTGAACCAATTCTTATCGCCGCCAGGGGGCCGTTAAAAGGTATGTCCGACACTTCTACCGAGGCAAAGGCCGCCATCATACCCAGTATATCGGGCGTATGAATCTGATCGGTTGATATGGTCATGGGAATAACCTGGATATCCCGCCCGAATCTCTTGTCAAAGAGAGGTCTCATGGGCCGGTCAATCAATCTGGAAACCAGGAATTCCTTGTCTTTGGGCCGGGTTTCACGCTTTATAAACCCACCGGGAATTTTTCCGGCGGAATAGTAGCGTTCATTGTAATCAACCATCAGCGGCACGTAATCCAAACCCTCGGTTGTTTCAGCACTGCAGCATGTCGTGGCAAGCACAACCGAGCCGCCGTAGCGAGCCAGAACTGAACCATTTGCCTGTTTTGCTATTTTCCCTGTCTCGAGAATCAAATCATCATCCCCGATGCGAAAGCTTGATGTATACATATTCCTACCTATTTTCTCAATCGAAGTCTGGATATGAGAATTTTATAACCCTCAAGATCGGTTCGCTTGAGATAACGAAGAAGTCGTCTACGCTGACCAACCATTTTTAACAGCCCGCGTTTGGAGGCGTTATCCTTCCTATGCCTGCCTAAATGAACCTGCAAATCCTCAATTCGCTTCGTAATAAGTGCAATTTGAACCTTGCTGGAACCTGAATCCTTCTCGTTCTTCCCGAAATCTGTTATTATGGCAGTCTTTCCGTTTCCTGCGAGAGGCATAATACATTCCTCACCTTTAAATGTTGAATTGCTTATGGCAAGAATGCCATTTGACGGCCGAGCATAAGCGGCCGAATTTTCGATACCGGAGTGTAAACGCCAGAAATATCGATTTAGCCTCATTGAAAGCTCAGAACCCAAGGTCCCTCATCAAAGAGCCTAAATCAAAATGGCATTTATGAACACCTTAGTCAAGGCGGCAGAACGCCTCAAAGTACCACCTTCAACAAAATCAGTGATATTAAAACACAATGCGATAGGCTAGTCGTCCTTCCCTGATATCCAGCATTGCAAGCGCTTTTTCATCGGAACTCACACAAAGTGTTGGCGCTTCAATTTTTGGAAGCCATCGCCCGAGTCTGTTTAGAGACACTCCCATTCTTAGCTTCCTGGCCATTTCGTCCGAAAGCACTATGGTTGGGATTTGGGCAGCCCGGGCAAATTCTATGGGATCATATCCGCCCGATTCGACAATTCGGTCTGGTCTCATCGCATTCCGAACCGAGAAGGGTCCAACTGAAACGCGCCTTAGAGAGTGACAAAACGCTCTGCTGCCGCTGGAAATACCAATGTCCCTGCTCAAAGATCGAATATATGTGCCAGATGAACAATCTATATAAACCCGAAGATCCGGAGGAAGCCAATCCAGGATCCTAAAAGAATATATCCGTACCCTTCTCTCGGAAGCCTCGACTTTCAACCCTTCCCGCGCCAGTCTGTAGGCTCTTTTGCCATTGATTTTGATAGCGGAGAAAGCTGGCGGTGTCTGTGTTATATCCCCTCTGTAGTTTTCCGCGGCCCTCTCGATAGCCTTATAATTTGGCAATGGAGCCCTGGCGACTACCTCTCCCTCGACATCTAGCGTATTGGTTTCAGCCCCAAAGCGAATAACAGTCTCGTAGCCCTTGTTCATTTCCGCAAACAGGTACGCGGCCCTGGTTAACTTGTCCGAAAGGGCGACAAGAAGGCCCGTCGCAAAGGGATCTAGAGTGCCGGCATGCCCAATCTTTGATGTGCCAAGGACCCGCTTGAGGCTGTCAAGCGCCATGAAACTCGAAATGCCGGCCGGTTTATCCAGCAGGAAAATTCTGGAATTTGGATACAGGGCTAGGAACCCTGATTATCTTTTGAAATGGCCTGTTCTATCAGTTTGCTTACTGTCAGCCCCTCGCGAACCGAATCATCTGGTACAAAGCGCAGCCTTGGAGTGTTCTTCATGTGGATTTCCCTGCCAATTCTTGACTGGATGAACCCCGCCGCGCTGTTTAGTCCAATAACCGCCCTCTGAGTCGCCTGTACTCCCCCAAAGGAACTCACCCAAACTCGCGCGGATGACAGATTCCTTGCAACTTTGATCCGAGTGAGCGCCACTGTAGAATCGACTCGAGGGTCTTTCACATCTCCCGTAATAATCAAGGTACTCACTTTTTCACGGATTAGGCTTTCCACTCGTTTCAAGCGAATATTATTCATCACCCACCGAGACTCCCAGCTTCTTGGCTATCTCCTCTATTTCGAAAACTTCAATAGTATCGCCTACCCGTATATCGGAATAACCGGCAAGACCTATACCGCATTCATATCCTTCCTTCACCTCTTTTACGTTTTCTTTGAAGCGACGCAGGGAGGCAATTTCACCAGTATGGAGCACAACATTTCCGCGAACAAGGTGCACCCTGCTCTTCCTGTTCACACTGCCGGACATAACCATGCACCCGGCGATGGTTCCAATTTTGGGGACCTTGAAAATTCCTCTGATCGCAATCCGGCCAATCAGGCGCTCTTTTGTATCAGGAGTCAGCATGCCTTCCATGGCATTCCTGATGTCTTCCACCACATCGTAGATAACGTTGTATTTCCGGATTTCCACCTTTTCCAGCTCCGCTATCGTAAGCGCCTTGGCCGTCGGCCTGACATGAAAGCCAATAATAATGGCATTCGAGGTAGCCGCGAGGTTTACATCATCTTCAATGATTGCGCCCGCGGCTGCGCGGATGCAAACAAGTTTTATCTCGTCGGTACTCAATTGCTCTAGCGTGTTCTGCAGCGCTTCCACCGAGCCATGAACATCCCCCTTGATGATTATCCGGAGTTCCTGAACGCTGTCGCTCTGTATTGAATCGTATAGGTTGTCGAGAGTAATCTTCTTCACATTCTTGGCAGTTTCAATTTTTTTGAGTTCTTGCCGCTTGTCGCCGTATTGGCGAGCCTTCTTTTCGCTTCCTGTCACCTGAAAAGGATTGCCCGCGTCCGGAACGCCGGAAAATCCGAGAATCTCCACGGGCATGGATGGCGTGGCCTCCTTTAGAGGCAGGCCCTTGTCGTTGAACATGGCTCGCACCTTCCCATAATATATCCCGGCAAGAAAAGCATCACCGACTTTCAGAGTTCCTTTTTTCACCAACACCGTCGATACAATTCCCCTACCCTGGTCTACCTTGGATTCGATTACCTTTCCTTCGGCTTTGCAAGTCCAATTGGCCTTTAGCTCAAGCATTTCGGATACGAATATTATAGTATCGAGAAGGTTATCGATTCCTTCGCTCTTTAGAGCAGATATTTCGACAAACTGAGTGGATCCGCCCCAGTCTTCAGGAATCAGATCGTAGTCGGATAGCTGCTGCTTAACCATATCCGGATTTGCTTCGGGTAAATCCATCTTGTTAATCGCTACAAGTATCGGCGACTTGGCCGCCTTTGCATGATCTATGGCTTCCACGGTCTGTGGCATCACGCCGTCATTTGCGGCCACAACCAGAACTACCAAATCGGTAACCTGGGCTCCCCTCGCCCTCATCATAGTAAATGCCGAATGTCCGGGAGTGTCGAGAAAGGTTATATTCCCCTTTTTCGAGTGAACCATATAGGCCCCGATATGCTGCGTAATGCCGCCATGCTCCCCCGATACAACATCCGCGTTCCGAATCGCGTCTAGCAGCTTCGTTTTGCCGTGGTCGACATGTCCCATAACAGTGACAATGGGAGGGCGTTGAATCTGCTCCCCCCTCTCGTCGGATTCGGATGCAATTATTGTCTCGTCATATAGGCTGACAATGTTGATTTTGCACCCATACTCGTCCGCCAGGATTGTCGCCGTCTCCGCATCGATCTGCTGATTGATTGTTACCATCATGCCCATGCCCATCAGCTTCGAAATGAGATCCGAGGCTCTCAGATTCATCTTTTTAGCAAGCTCTGATACCTTTATCACCTCCATTATGTCAATCTCTTTGGGTACCGGGTTGGATCGTGTCAGCTGCTTCTTTTTCGAATACTGATAAACTTTTTCCTGCTCTTCGCGTTGTTTATCATAGATTTTTTTTGCCTTGTAGAACATCTTGCCCCGGTTAGAATGCGCGGGACTCGCCGGTGAATTGCCATAGCCCCCAACTCTCCCACCAGGTCTACCGCTTCCCCCCGGCCTGATGCCGGCTCTACTCGGGCCGCCGTCCGGCCCATAGCTACCTCTATTTTCCCTGCGGCCGTCCGTACGTCCGAAAGATCTGCCTGGCCCGTAGTTTCCGACTCGTTCCGTACCCCTTGCGTCGCCTCGGTTGTGGCCGCCACGGCCAAAGGTTCCCTGTTTATTCTCGGATCGCAGGGCAGGACGCTGACTGTAGTTGCCATCCACACGCCGCCCGGAAACTATGCCGGCCCTACCTCCAACTCTTTTCGATTCATAGGATTGCACCCCGTTGAAGCTTCTCACTCCACGCGGGGGAGATGCTACCGTGTCCTTCCCGGATCTGATCCTCTCGGAGCTTATCTCGGTGCCTTCAGCACTAAGGCTGCCCGGGGCATGCAGCGACTCCTTTCCGGCGGCGCCTCTTATCTGCCCTGCCTTCTCCGCATTTCTACCTGAATCCCAGGGCTTTGAAGGGGCATCATTCAATGTCGTTGAAGCTTTGGCGGCATCTGAGGCGGACAAAGTCGATTTTTGGGAAGCTTTTTCGGCAACCGGGAATTTTGAGGGCCTTATGTCCTGTTTGTTCTTCTTCACCGTCAATTTTTGTGTATCCGAAGGCCTGGCTTCCCCGCTGCGACCCGGATCCGTCCCTCCGACCCTCGAAGCGGAGGTGGTTTTGGGTTTGACAACAACTATCTTCTTTTTCGCTACCAAGGGCTTTTTCTGTTCGGCATCTGCTAGGCCCTCCTGCATCGGCAGCTTCGAACCCCTTGGCCTTCTGTGCTTTATCAGAGTAGCTTTTGGTTTTTTCTTTTCCGGCTCTTCCACCATCAATTATTCTTCCTGTTCTTTGACTTCTTCAGCCTCAAAGCTCAAGCCAACGCCGCAGTTTGGACAAGTTGACATATCCGTAGTGATCGATTGCGTGCAATCGGGGCATTCGTAGGTGTCAATGCTCCCGGTCTCCTCGACTACCTCTCCAGCCTGCTGAACCTCAACTTCGCCATCCTCTATTATTTCTACGTTATCATTGATGATTTTCTGAATCTGTTCAACATCAGAGGGGGTCAAACCCGCAAGTCCCTCAAGCTCTTCTTCCGTCAAGCTGACAAGTGTTTCAATCAGTTCGATGCCATTTTCCTTCAGCACCGAAACAAGGCGGTCGGAAATATCCGGCAGCTCGCCAATTTTTGTTATTTCCTCATCGGCAGAATCAATTCCTCTAAACAGATCCGAAGCTACTCTGGTAACCTCTTTTGAAACTTCCATTTCGGCGAATTGTGTTTCGGTTTTTACATCGATATTCCAATCGACCAGCCTATTGGCCAATCTGACATTCAAGCCCTGTTTGCCGATGGCTAGCGATAGCTGCTGTTCGGGCACAATAGCTAGCGCCTGCCTTTTTTTGCCGTCAAGAATTATGACATCCTGAACCTCAGCTGAACCAAGCGCGTTTCTGATAAATTCTGCCGGATCGCTGTCGTACTTCAGAATATCTATCTTTTCACCCTCGAGTTCTCTGACTATGGCCTGGATTCTGACTCCCTTGAGCCCGACGCAGGAGCCGACTGGATCGACATCCTCACGGGTTGAATATACCGCCACCTTTGTTCTGAAGCCTGGTTCCCTTACAATTTTGAATATCTCGACGGTGCCATCGTATAACTCCGGCACTTCCAATTCGAATATGCGCTTGACGAATTCGCCATGAGAGCGAGAAAGTATAATCTCCAGTCCCGTGGGAGCCTTTTTCACCTCGGCAATCATTGCCTTGATTCTATCTCCATGATGATATTCCTCCCTTGGCGACTGAAAACGACGCGGCAGTATTCCTTCAATCTTTCCCAAATCAACAAAGATTGTTCCATTTTTTTCGCGCTGGAAATAACCGATTATCATTTCTCCAACCTTGTCTCTGAATTCGGAATAGAGCGTATCTTTCTGAATCTCTCTAAGGCTCTGGCGAGCCTTCTGCTTAGCGCTATGAATCGCTTCACGATCAAATTCCCTGGGATTTATCTCAATCAACAGCTCATCACCAACCTCGCAGTTCTCATTCAGCTCCAGAGCATCCGAAAGCTCGATTTCCGTTACCGGATCGTATAAATCATCATCCTCGACTATTGCCTTTTTTGCAAAAATTGCAACTTCACCCCCGGACTCCGAAAACTTGACAACCGCATTTTCGGCTGTTCCAAAGGTTTTTTTGTATGCGGCAATCAAAAACTCCTCGATTGTGGCCAGAACCAAATCTTCGGTGATTCCTCTTTCGGTCTGTATCAGCTTCACCAAGTCGGCAAAATCGGAATTCATTTCAACGCACCTCACTAGCTGCTAGCCACATAGCCTAGCCTTTTTGATTTTTTTTATTGGAATTGCAAGTTTACCGTCTTCTGCTGCAATCACGACATTCCAGTTGTCGGCCTCCTTGAGCATCCCGCTGATCCAACCTTCCCCACACAGCAATTTAACCTGATTCCCGCGGAAAATCTCGTATTCGCGCGGGTGCTTTATAACACGCGATAGGCCAGGCGATGAGATTTCCAATGCAAGGTTTTCTCTGCCAAATTCTATTTCAAGCCTTGGGCGAAGCATCTTCTGGGCCTGAGTGAGGTCATCGAGGCTGATCCCCCCATTCTTGTGGAGAACAAGATTTATTCTTGTGCCCCCTTTACGGTGTCCAATGGACATTTCTACAAGGGAAAATGCCATTAGCTCTGTCATTTCAGTGATAATTTCTTCCAGTTTAGTATTTACCCACATAATTGTCCAAGGAATCAAAAAAAGAGTCCGCCAAGCAGGCCCTTTACTCATGAAGAAGCAACACTGAATACTCAGAAGCATAGAGTTAGCAAGTTTGACGATAGTAGTCAAGTAATTACAGGGTTAGTCCTTGCAAACTGTCAGCCCATAAACCCTTTTCACTCCAACGGACTTGAGTATGCGGGCACATGTGTTTAGAGTTGCACCTGTCGTGCTTACGTCGTCCAGAACAACTATTTCATCATAAGCGGTCCTGGCCTTCGCTCTAAGTTCGTACCTAAGCGCCGATGCCTGCAAACGTTCGAAGCGGTTCAAGGACTTCTGAGTTTGACTGCCCCTGCGTCTTAGTAATTTCAAGACCTGAATGCCTCTTTTTTCCATCCGGCGTGCTATTTCATTCACCGTGTCAATCCCGCTGTCAAAAATACGCATCCTTCGGGAAGGAACCGGCACAAGAGGAATTCCAGTCCAGCTTCCGCTATAGATTTCAACAAGTCTGTCCGAGAGCCAAAATGCCATCCTTGTATCCCCACCATACTTGAGAGCGGAAAGCCATTCACGCAGAAGGCCGCTCCAGTTCCCCAAGGTTCGAAATGCGTCCAGAGCAGGTGGATTACTTCGACAGGCAAGGCATGGATTAGCGCTTCCGGCTAAATCAACGCCGCAGTACTCGCAGGCATCAAAATCAAACTGAAAAAATTGTTCGGAGCAGTCGGCGCAGGGTTCAAAATACTCGGGTGAATCGGCACCGCACAGCGGACAGGTACATTTCACAATGGCCACTGGCTACAATAACCATGAGGCAGTTAGCCCTACTTGAAACTACTCTGCCAAATCCAGTTCTTTCTGCAAACTAGAGAGAATTTGTAATGACTCCATGGGCGTCAGATTATCCAGATCCAAATCCCGAAGCTTCTCCAGTATCATTTCCTTCCTGTCGAACAATGAAGCCTGCAAAGTCCTTGTGATTTTCGCGGATAAATGTGACGCGCCTCCCTCCCGCAGCATCAGCAACTCATGTGCTCTTTCTACCACCGACTCAGGAAGCCCTGCCATAGAGCCGACATGAATCCCATATGAGGCCTCGGCTGGACCCGAAACAAGGATCTTTGGGAATATCAGCCGTCCATTTTTCTCATTTACGGACATTGACAGATTTATCAGATGCGGATGCTCGATCTTTGTCAATTCCCGGTAGTGAGTGGCAAAGAGGGTTCTTGGTGTTATGTGAGTAAGGAGATACTCGCAGACGGCCTTTGCTATGGCCAGGCCATCTGCCGTTCCGGTACCCCTCCCAACTTCATCCATTATCACAAGACTCTGGTTAGTTGCATTTCTAAGGATGTTTGCCGTCTCATTCATCTCGACAAGAAAGGTGGATTCCCCTCTCGCCAGATTGTCAGAAGCTCCAACTCTGCAATAAATCCTGTCCACCAGACCGATTAACGCGGAATCTGCCGGAACAAAGCTTCCCGCGTGTGCCATTAGCGTGATTAGCGCAACCTGACGCAGAATTGTAGACTTACCGGCCATATTGGGACCCGTAACAAGGGCAAGGGAGACTCCATCACTATCCACAGAAATGCTGTTTGGTACAAATGAGCCCTGCGGGATATGACGTTCGACAATTGGATGACGTCCATTTTCAATCTCGATTCGAGCAGCTTCTACCATGCGGGGACGAACATATCCATACTCGGTTGCGGCATGGGCACAGGACTGAACAACATCGATATCGGAAATAATGCCCGCTAGCCGAAGCAGCCCCGAAATGTGTTTTTTCGCATCCTCTCTTATGGCAAGAAAGAGTTCCTGCTCATATTCAATCAGACTTTCCCTTACACTATTGATTTCAACCTCAAGTTCTCCAAGCCTTTCGGTTGTGAATCTTTCGCACTGCGCCAGAGATTGCCTTCTTTTAAATCTCTCTGGAACCCTGTTTGACTGCCCCCTGCTCACTTCAAAGAAGTATCCGATTATCCGATTGTACTTCAATTTGATGGAGCCAATTTTGCTGGCGGTCTTCTCTTCTGCGGCGTAGTCTTTTAGTGTTTTTTCCCCGTTGACATTCTTTCGCCTCATCTCATCGAGCCTGCTGTCCCAGCCTTCTTTTATCAGCTGGCCCTCCGTTAGAAGAATTGAAGGCTCTTCCATAAGCGAATCGCCAAGCATTTTTGCCAGGGTGGAAAGGGAACCAAAGAGTATTTCCAGACCACCCCCGCCGTCATCAAGCAAAGATTCATCCATGATATCCCGGATTCTAAACGCCCTGACCAGTGAATCCCGCACCGCGACAAGATCCTTGGCATGGGCCTTGTCCATTGCGATCCTGGCCGATAGTCTCTCAAGATCCAGAATTCCGGAAAGCAATTCACGCAATGCGACGAGAATAGTCTGGCTCCGATATAGCCTCTCTACCCGCTCATGGTGCGAAGTTATGCTTTTAAGCTCCGGAAGGGGCTGCAGGATTCTTCGTCTAAGCTTTCTGGCTCCCAGAGACGTTTTTGTGTGATCCAGGATTTCGAGAAGCGTGAAGGAGCTGCCTCCGTCATGCAGGTTTTTGACTATTTCCAGGTTTCTTATTGTGGATTCATCTAATCCGACGGCGCTGTTTTCTTCGAAAATTTCGATTGAGCGGATATGGGGCAGCACTCCCTTGTGCTTGTCATCGAGATAGTTCAGTATTGCGCCCGCGGCCAGGATGCTAAGTTCCTCATCCCCGATGCCGAATGCCTTTAGGTTGACTGTCTGAAACTGACTGAGAAGTCGTTCCCGCGACTGCCTCAAATCGAATACCCAGTCGGGCTGACGGTCTAAAACTATGCCCAAATCGCCTACAAACGCGTAAGACTCCAGCAGACCCTCTTGAACTATCATTTCCCTGGGATTTGCCCGTGCGATTTCTCTCCGCAGCAGTTCCTTTTCCGCGCCTTTCTCGAACACGGTGGCACGAAATTCTCCTGTGGACAAATCGGCATAGGCAAGGGAGGTATTTCTGTCGTCCCCTACCAATGCGGCAAGATAGTTATTGGTTCGATTATCCAGATAGGAATCATTGATTATCGTTCCCGGCGTTACAACCTCGACAACCTCACGCCTTGCCAAACCCCTCCCCTTTGGCATTTCGACTTGCTCGCATATGGCAATCTTCTTTCCGTGCTCCAAGAGGCGGGCAATGTAGTTATCGGCTGCATGGTAGGGTATCCCGCACATCGGAACCCCCTGTCGCTGGGTTAGAGTCAAATTCAACAACCGGCTTACTTCTATGGCATCGGTCTTGAACATTTCATAAAAATCACCCATTCTGAAGAAAAGTACGGAATCCCTGTATTTTTCCTTCTGCCGATCGTATTGGCGGAACATAGGCGTGCTTCCATTGCTCAGAGGCATCCGTTTTATTCGGTTTTTATTAATTGCTGTAATACCAGTTCTGTTATATCAACCTCGTAGCCCCACCAAAGCAAATTTGGATCCGAACGATTTAGAACAATGCTAAATCCATTTGTTTCAGCGACAAACTGGATTTTGTCCAGTATTTCCCTAGCCAATTCGTTGCTAGAGCCCAGGTCTGCTACCGCCTGTTGAATCTGATTCCCCTTGATTCTGACATATTCCTGATAGTACTGTTTTTTCTCCTGGATTTTGCTTTCCAGATTTAGTTCATCTTGCGCATTGCCACGGGCCATGGCAGCGATTTTCCTTTCCTCTAGGCCTTGTATCTCATCTTGCAGCCTACGAACCTCACTGGCGAAATCCGTTTTCATTTTCTCGATTCTTCTGGCCTCGGCAGAATCGAGATAGTAAGCGGACAGTATTCTGGCATAGTCCAGAACGGCCACTTTGGTAATCTGCTCGGCGCCAAGATGAAAAATTCGAACTAATCCAACCGCAAGCAATATCGAAACAATCAGCTTCTTCATTGGCAGGGCTCCTAATAAATATCCAGTTTGAAGGCTATAACCAAATCCATATTCAAGTCCTTGAACTCGGTTAGATGCGGCTCGGGATTCCAATCAATATTCCCGTCGGTATCCCACCGGAATTTCTTCACCAAGTATAAGCCAATAGGGAATTGAGGATTTGCAAATCGAAGACCTCCCCCCAAACTGAATCGCCAATCATTGATGTGCATTTTTAACAAGGCGTTGCTGCCTCTGGTTTTGCCATACCTTGCAACCCAGGCACCAACCGCATCCAAAAAGATATCAAAGGCCAAAATATTGGGGGCAATCGGGAAAATAAACTGCAGACTGTTATCCCACAGATATCGATAGCCGGAATTAGGCTCCCAGCCTCTCGCAACAAACATTCCATCGATGTAGAAACCGTCTCTCTGTCTATCCGCGATTTTATCTGCCCACGGCTTGTCAAAGAGCCCCTGGAAAGCCGTATTGAAGTAGAGGCTGCACTTAAAGGCCTTTCCCTCGTCATTCACGGGCACACTGAACAATAATTGATTGAAATTGAATCGCGTTACGCTCTTTATATGATCCCGTCGAGATACCGGTAGTATTCCAGCAAAAGTAACACTCTCGCTCAGTATAAATCCCTTCGTCGGATTGAATTGAAGGTCTCTAGTATCCCAGGCAACGCGCAGAGAAATACTGTCGTCATATCTCCAGGTAAGCAGGTTCTCCCTGATACTCGCACTGTGAGGTCTATGCACGGTTGGATCATATTTGACATGTTCCCATGTGAGCCTTAGTCCTGTCGAGGCGCCTAAATGGCCCAATCTGGTTATCCATGTGTATCCTGTATTGAGGGCGGTAGAAATAAAATTGGAACTATATTCCATCTGATAATCGCTGGGCACGGCCCTGCCCACCGCGGTATATTCATTCCAGGTAAGATAGGGATCGGGGAGGCCGTTGCCATCCAAATCCATGTTAAAGCGTTTGTTTACTCTATGAGCCCATTGCAATTCGGCCCCCCCGGACCAACGCAGGCCCAGTATTCGAGGTTCGGTGAAGTTTAGCGATACACTCTGTATATTTGGCGACACACTGGCGCTGGCGTCAATAATCTGCCCACGGCCGAGGAAATTTCTGTCGCTCCAGCTTACCTGGCCGGATATCGGGAAATCGGGTCCACCTGAAAACGACAGGCCAAAACCAATATCGGAAGTCTTCCCCTCTTGCACATCGATCACCAAATCCATCAACCCGTCCTCATCCCCCGGATACGGCTGTGGTTCAACAGCATCGAAATATTGAAGGTTGTAAAGATTGCTCACTCCCTCGAGAATCTTTGACCTGCTAAACACCTCTCCTTCTTCGAGAGGAATCTCCCTGCGGATAACGTAGGTCTTTGTCTTGGTATTCCCTCGGATAATTATGTTTTCAATGTGCGCGCGATCTCTTTCAGTTATTGTTACGCTATAAGAAATCTTGCGTTGTTCGCCCTCTCGAATTTCTTCGTAGGCAAAGGTGTTGAATATGTAGCCATTTTCGTAGTAGAAATTCTCGACCCTCTGGATGTCCTGTTGAAATCTGGAGCTGTTGAATACATCTCCGGGCTGCTGAAGCACGAATTCTTGCAGCTCGGCATCAGAGTAAATACTGTTCCCGTAAAAGCTCATCCCATCGTATGTCCATATATCGCCTTCTTGGATTACAATCGTAATGATAATCTTGCTGATGTTATGCTTGTCATCTACCTTGATCTCTTTGTCAACTCCCAGAATTTTTACGTCGATAAGCCCCTGGTCCTTATAGTACTGCTCTACTGCCTTGACATCCTCCTGGAGCTTTGTTTCAACATATAGACCCTTGCTGAAAAGCGACTGAGCTTTTGTTTTCATCAGACTTCTCAACGTTTTATCGGAAACATGCTCATCATTTCCCACAAACCTGATCTCGCTGATCTTTGTCTGACTGCCTTCGACTATGGTGAACAAAACGTTTGTAGTATTGGTGGATTCATCCACAGAGTAGCTTGCAATTACTTTCGCATCGACAAATCCCTTCTCCAAATAATGATCAATAATTCTTTGCTCATCGAGTTTGAGGGAGCCCGGATCGAGAAGATCTCCGGATTTAACTAAAACCGTATTCGCCAGCGTTCCGCGTCTAACCTTGGAATTGCCGATAAACAGCACATCCTCCACCTGAGGCTTTTCCTTGACCTGGAAGATAAGCTCTACGCTTTCCGGAGTAGTGGAGCCCGGGCGCAGTTCCGGGATGATGATGTTGAAATAATCCAGCGCGTAAAGCTTGCTTTGTATCTCCCAGGAGAGCGAATCTGTATAGGAGCTCCCAAGGTAGGGCCGAATTATTCCCAGAAGTTCATTTGCCGAAACCGTTTGAAGTCCCTCGAATCGGATATCAGAGATTGGTTTGCCTTCATACCACTGCTCTTCCTGCGCAAATGCATTTACAGAAAGAGCAGTCAAGAGAATCAGAATTTTCGTATAGTGCCGCATCCGATATCCATCTCTATTCTCAAAATTCATTCTTGGGCGCCACAAGTTCTAATACGAGAAACGCCGTCTAAGGGTTATTGCATTGTCGACAACGAATCCTTCGCTACCCTGGGGGTTGGGAGAATACGACCATAGAATACTGAAGAACGGAGTTACCATTTCCAAATCTGCCGAAGCCCGGAATTCCAACCCTCCAAAGATGGAATTGGATCTCTGGCTTTCAAGATAATTGGCTGAGACGGTACCAGAGAAGAACAATGAATCTCCTATGTATTTACCGACATACATGCTTGTATTATCCAGATAGCGTCCCAGGCTTTGGGATTTAGAGGATAAACCCGAATCTGCATCCCTTGTAAGACCCTCCTCCAGGGTGTTTTCAATGATATCCGTTTGAATTGAAACCATATCGAGATTCAATTCCTCCTTTAGCGCTTCCTCAAACGGCTGAACAATGCCCATTTGACCGAATAGGCCGCTTGTCGCAAGTAATACCCTCTCTCCCTGATTATCCTGGGAATTTGAATCAGGCGCAACAGCCTGTCCAAAAAGGGTCAGGATGTCCGAACGCGGAGGAATAGTTTCTATGGTTGGATTAAAATCGGACATTATTGGCGCATTATAGACCAGGGCAACCTGAACATCACTGCCCTCCTCATCTTTGACACGCGTCTCTGCCCGGATGGAAAGCGTGGGATTGAATTTTTTGAAGGCCTCATTAAATTTTAGCGAACCTTCGGTAATCCGAAAACCCCTGGCAAAGTAGTAAATATCGCCTGTCTTAATTGGTAGAACACCGGTAAGGGAAAGATTGTGGGGATCGCTGCTGAAGACTAAATTCAAAGTTTGTCCAGCCTCCGCCGTTGCCCTGATAATTCTCCACTCCTCGTTAGGAAGATAGAAAATACAATTATTACCTGTATTAAAATCAAAATCCAGAAAAAACGCGTTGGGATACGCACTCCTCCTGTTCTGACGTACGGGTTTTGTCGAATCACCAAGCGATGCTCTTAGTTCATCGAAGGTGAAATTCCCATCCAGGTAGAAGTGTTTGTTCCCACCTGTCATACTACCCTCGCCGGTAAAAATTCCATCCAGATTGACGCCCAGCAATGGATAGTAAACCGGCACTCCGGCTCCTTTTGATGTCGAAGTGGCCCCATATTCTATATTGCATTCCACTATCCTGAATCTGTCTAGGACGATGGAACCGCCGCCATATAGCATACCATCTCCAACAGAAACATGAATTCTGTCAATAGTGATTCTATGGCTCTCAAAATGTATGTCGGTGCTTGCAGGCTGTATTTCCGCATATGTGTAAGGTGTGTCAACCTTTAAATCTACGACTCGCAGCTCTCCGTTAATCTCGGGGTTATTCAACGGACCGCTTATATCGAACTCGCCAACAAGGCTTCCCGACTGAAAAACAACATAGTACTGCATCAGAATTGGATCCCTATACATCACATAATTGGCAAGAATCGGGTCAATATTCAATTCGGAAAACGAGAAGTCTATGTTTCCATCCTTGATTGTTCCTCTTCCCCTCGAAACAACAGGCATCTTCGAACCCGAAAGAACATTTAGTTCACCGCTTTCATATGCGTACGACAAATCAAGCATCCCGCTGTCAGGGGAAACTATTCTGAAGAAGTCACTGTCTTTGGAAAAATGAAACGTATAGGCCGGTAAGTGCGGCGCTGAATCCCACATGACCGGCTGGGTTGCCATTGTTCCTCTGTAACCTAAATCGAGCAGGTGTGGGATTTCAGCTATGGCAAGGGCCCCGTCAAAGTCAACCGCCAGGGAAAGGCCCGATGATACCGGAACCTGGTTATACGTGGCATTCAATTCTGCCGTTGTTTTCAGCGAACCTTCCTTCATATTCAGCAAAACAAGACCCCGATCGAGATTTATGGCCCTATGACTGTATTGGATGTCGCTTATCCTCATAAGTCCGGATTCAAGTGAAATCGCGGCTCCCGCCTCAAAAGGCTGACCGTCAAACACTCCGTTGCTGCTACTCAGGTTTAGGGAAATCGAGGGATTCTTCAAGGTGCCGTCCAGGCTGCCATCTAAAGAAAGCTCACCAGAAAAACGTTCGGGCATTACTCTTTCAATTCTGGCTGCCGATATACCCAGATCTATATCCCAGAAATCCCCATTCTTAACAAGGTCGATGTGATATCTCTCATCGCCGGAACCCTCGAGAAGCACTTGTCCCAGCAAAATTTTCGAGTTGCCGGCAGTTTCAAATGCCGCACTTCCTGTAAGTTCGCCATAGTCGTCAGTAATGCTTATCTTTGAAAGAAGCAGAGAGTCGCGACTGAGACTGCCGTTGAATGCGACATCAATATCCGATTTATTTGATCTTCCCGATAGCAGGATTTGCGCGCGATTGATATATAACTCCAAATCTCCTCGTACCGCTATTTGCCCCCTGAGATCGAGCGAAGCCACCATTTGCCCATCCGACAATGGAATCAAAACACTGTCGCAGACAAGACTGATCCATCTTTCGCCTTCGGTTCCGGGTCGTAGGTATATCTCCAATCCTAAATCGCCATCAACAGTCACACTCCCGTCATCAAACCATCGGGCAGTCAACGGAAAAAACTGCTCTCCAAACAGCAATCTCCCCTCGGCATATCCTCCTTCCGCAAGATTTTTGCCATAGCCCCTTCCATCCACAACGTATTCATTCCAGGTGGCTCTAAGGCTATCGAGCGACCAACCCTCGGGAGAGGCCCTGCCGCTGATAACGAGGCCCTTATCCGGATTATTCCTATGACGAAGTGTGACTTTGTCGAGAGAGGCCAACCAGGTTTTGCTGCTTGATTCAAAAAAACCGTCCATGTCAAAAATGAAGTCCCCTGCAAATGGCAAATCAAACTGCCTTGTCAATCCGAGGAGGCGCGTTATGAGCGAGGTTTCAAACCCCTCCACTTTCACAAAGGCGCGAATTGCCAAATCCGTACGTGAATCCACAAAGACATCCATAGTCAGTTTTTTTTCTCGAGGGTCTTCCCCGCTTTCCGGCACCGCGATCAATGAAGCAACAAATGTGTCATCCTCGGGTATCACAAAAAAGCGAAAATCTCTAAATTGGACCTCGTTTGCCTCAAACGCCTCTGGCCTGGCAGTGATTACCCCCTCTCTCGTATTCAGATTGAACCTTGCGAAGGCCGGATAACCCAGCAAAGACTCACTTAGATTGAGGGTTAAAAAGCCATCGGGCGCTAACCTCTTGATGTTCAGAACTCCGACATATGAAAGATTCCCCAACTCGGATGATACTTGCAGCGTATCTATGTACATGCTGTCCTGCGAGCCTCGGAAGTGCAACTTGGTTTTATAATCGAAGGTTCCGATTGTCGGCTCTGCCTCGACATCCATGTCAACTTCGTAATCGAAGTGGTCAAAAGACGGAGAGGCAGAAAGCTGAAATCGGCCATCGACTATCGATGAAAAAAATGGTGTGAACCATGCCGAGGAAATCCCGGATAACGCAATACTTGTCATCTTGAGCTCCTCGGTTTTACCGCTTATATGCCAGCCATCAAAGGAGTAATTGATTAAGAGGTCCATCGGGACGTTATCGCTGACCCGCCGGGCGGCGAGTTGACCATCAGCATAGGTGAAATCCATGGATATTGGCTGCAGAACAACATACTCCGAAGAGGCAGACAGCACATTAAAACGGCCATGCACTGTTGACTCGGTGGGAGAAAAACTGCCGTTAGAGGATGCTCTAGCCCGTACTTCCCTGATATTGTCCAAAAAGCCCATGCCACTCACGTGGAAGGCCCCCGCAATCTCATAACGAACGATTCCCCCCTCATCATTTAGGGCCAAGGTCACCTCGTCCGCGTTTAGCAGGACTGAATCGCTTAGGCGAATCTTTGCAGATATACCGGAAAGATCCACTGACTTATTCTCAAATAGAGGCCTAAGGGCGGCAATTTCCCCGTTTGCCGCCACCTGTTCCCGCGGTGATTCAGATGAAACCGTGAGATTGAGATGTCCGTTTTTAATTGCAATCCTGCTGACAAACCGCAGCAGATCATCACTTGTCAAACTCCTAAAAGGGTTATAATGAATCCGAACAGTCTCCGCCCTGAAATCACCCTGGCCGAAAGTTACATTCAAACCACGTACGACAATTGTCGACAGGAGTGCCGGAGAAACACCCTTGTAGCTAATCTTGACATCCTGTGAGGCTTCCAGCTGGCTAATTATACGTTCCTTCATAATCTCCGCCCTGCTATCAGCCTGGGCTCGCAGAGGTTTCAGCATCAACGCGCCAAGCACAATGCCAAGAACAAGCAAGACAGCCTGAACGACATGTATCTGCCTAGGATCAATTTTCACAGGTCGTCCTCAAGGAAAAGAAGGCGTAGAAGAGCTTCTTGAACCCCCCCGTTCTCCAACAGTGGTTCAAGAGTGAGCTGAAGCGCGACGCTGTGCATGTAACGGTCAATTCGCGTATCTCCCGAACCAGGTGGCACAAGTTCCGCAGAAAGGACCTCTCCCTGGGGCGATACCCTGATTTTTATCACAACATCCAGCAGCTTCTCGGATTTTTGAGGAAACTTTGCCGCATCGATAACCGGAAATGACAAAATTCCCCGTTCCCTCCCGTTTACCCAGTTTATCAGCAGGGGACCGTTGGGAGATGATTTGGAATTTGGCCGCTTATCGAAATTGTCCAGGGGTTCTACAATCTCAATGCCCTGTATCTGCTCATCAGGTTTGGATTTGGGTGATGCAAGCGGCTCATATTCCAAGAGGGCGGCAAGTTCTTCAACTGATTCATCGACTATGTCGCCTTCTTTGGCCCCGGGCCCGTTTTCTCGGGATATGTTCGATAAATCCCGTGGAAAGGTCCCGCTCCTTGCTTCTGACTCCAAAGCATGCTTCGCATTCAGAGTGCTGTCAATCCGGACTTGTATTCGATTATCGGCGAAGCCGCCGGGTTCATAGTCTGTCGCGGAAACAAGCAGAACCATACTGATAAAAAAAGCGTGTAAGATTGCAGATGCCAGAATCGCTCTTGTCAATGCCTAGTCCTGATTGTCTGCAGCGAGATTGCTTCAAAACCGGCTCGCCGCACCTTGTCCAGAGCGGCAATAATTCTTCCATAGTCAATGTTCTCATCCCCCTGTATGACGAGTTCTCGTACTACCTGATTCGCGGCCTTGTCCCGCAAGATCGATTCGACCGAATCCCATCTGACGCCCTCGCCATTAATCGACACCGAGCCGTTTTCATGCAGCGTCAGTACGATTTCAGCTGTCTGGCCATCTTCCGAAGTCTCCGACTCGGGCAAATCAACCTCAATATATTTTTCCTGCCGGAAGCTGGTGTTCAAGACAAAAAAAAGGCAAAGCAAGAAGATGATATCGACTAGAGGGGTAAGCAGTAATCCCCCTCTATTTCTTCTTGACTGATTCTTTCTCAAAGCCATGCTGGGCACCCGATATCGAAAGACACTCGGCAGCTATTTCATCAAACAACTCCGAACGCCTGTTGACAATCGCCTCAAATAAATGGAGCGCTAGCATTGCCGGAATTGCCACTGCCAAACCCGCCGCGGTGGTAACAAGGGCCTGGGAGATGCCGCCAGCCAGAACATATGGATCCGAGCTGCCGGTTGCGCTCATTCTGGAAAAGGCGGTAATCATACCGGCCACGGTACCGAAAAGACCCATTAGCGTTGCCACATTGCCGATTCCGTTTAAAATTGGGAGATTGCGTTCCATCTGCCTTAGGTATTTCTCGCATAGGGCCTCGAGTTTTTGTTTGTATACCTGCGGAATCGATCTGATTTCTGTTGTAAGCGCGAATGCCAGCAGCGATCTCTCCAGACTAGAGTCCTTTCTGGGAAGTCTTTTAAGAATAATATCGGCTGGTTTTTCCCCTATTTCGTCCAATGCTTCCCTGAGAACTCTCTGAGATCGGACGCGCGTTCTGAAATAGAAGGCGGCCCTTTCGAGCATTATTCCGAAAGCGGCCACGGACAGAAGGATTATCGGAGTGAGAATTATCCAGTTTGCCCTAATTAATTCACTCATCGGCAGCTCCGGCGCCTTCCCAGGCGAATGTTAGTTTCAACGAGGGTCTATCCCATGGCACTCTTGCATATGCTGACATCCCGGCTCTCCAACTCTCATCAATTTCCCAATTCAGTCCCAATCCTATTATAGCTTCTTCTCTTCTGGAACCACCGGAGAATTCGGCAAGAATAGAATCTTGCGAACCACTGAAAATGTAACAGGAAAGTCTTCTGGCCGTTAATTCGATTCTACTCTCCCAGATACCAGTGAATCCAGGCAGAGAAAAATCCATTTCACCCGAGAAACCGATATGCTCGCTGCCAAAATCATAACCAATTGATACTAGCCCGAGTAAGTGCCTGTCATTTCTGTTTACGATGACCCCGTCCTTCATTCCACAAAATCGTCCCTCAGCGTAGAATACTTCAAGCAGATAGCTAATACGTTTTTTTTCGATCTGAGCGATACCGAGTCGATACCTAAATTGAATTGGAATTTGAGCTTCAAAGGCCTTTACTCTCTTTCTGAAAAATGCGCTCCCCAGACTCTCTGGATATCTCATAAAGAACTCCGCTTGGGCATAGACGCTTATATTGTCGTCAGGCAGCCAGTTAAAACCCAGAAAAGGCATGGCCCGGATTTTGCCAGAATCTTCATAGACAATATCAACCCCTAATTCATTACGCAGTCCATAAGCAGGAAGGTCCAGTCCAATCGCAAGCACCCCCCGGACACCTTCCTCCGTATCATTTCCCGTATGCGACAGGCCGCCTTCAACCTTCGTAATTAGCGACCAGTTATTCTCCCCGAATCGGAAAGATAAATCTACAGCACCCAAAACGGACAGGCGATAGGCTGAGTAGCCGAAATAATGCAATTCGACAAGGTATTTGTCGGACTGATTTATCCCCCTGTCCCAATTCAGACTGGCAATGGAATAGGGGAGTACTCCCCCACCCTCCTTCATTCCGATTTTGGCAGTGCCCGACAACATGCCGCTTCTCGCCCAGCCGGCCTCGCCCGACCAGGGGCGCAAACTCTCTTCCGGAAATGGGGCGAAGACCGCCGCCCCGATCTTGCCAATACTCCCGAATGTATGACCTGCGTCAAAGTCGACTCCCTCCTGAATGTCCAAAATAACGCTGGCGGTCCAGGTTCCAGATTGACGAGGTTCCAATTCAGTGGGCGCAGCAAACTTGGGCAATTTCAATGCATCGATGCCTGCCGCCGCATCGACAAGCGGCAAATTTCCGGGGAGGGATTCTGGGCCTTTCAAATAGACTTCAATTGGAATTGCGTACTGCCGGCGATATCTCGGAGGAGCGAGTTTCCAGGTTGCTGCCAAATCCGGAAACTGATGGGGGGGTGGTATGTCGGGTTCCGCATCCCTAATCATTACTAGGTCCGGAAGTACGAACACCTCTCCATGGGCAATCCCGCGGACAAGCAGAAAAAGCCCAGGGAAAAGCAATCTTCTAAGTGCCAGGGGTGGACCGCATGCTCTCATTAACTCTATCTTATCTGAAAAATGCCCGTAGCTGGAAGGATGGGGGCCCTGGCGCGAGTTATTTTGGGTGTAACCAGAGGTGTCTCCCCGAAACATGCCAGGTGAACAGAACCCCCCGTCGCCGCATCTGCCAGTTAGACGCCAGGGTAATGAACGGGGGTATTTGTGCGGCCAGGGCGCCTTGTAAAATTGCAACGAAAACTGATTTTAGGACCAAGGATGAGTAAAAACAGGGAAGTATGGAGGAACTTGGTTGCAATCGAGGGTATTGATGGCTCTGGGACAACCACTCTGCTTAACTCACTGAAGAGTTCTCTAGCGGGCGGGAAGATATGGTTTGGCGCCGAGCCGACAGAGGGGAGTGTCGGGAGGGTAATACGAAATGCGATTTCAGGCCGCAGCCCAGTAACTCCAAGAACTCTGGCTCTTCTCTTTGCGGCCGACCGATGCGAACACATTTATGGAGGGGGTGGAATCAGGGAAGGTCTGGATTCGGGGAATATCTATATCACCGATAGATATCTCTTCTCGTCGCTGGCCTATCAATCGCTTTTTGTAGATTGGAACTGGGTGGATCAGCTTAACTCCGAGTATCCTCTTCCAAGCCACATGATTTACCTCAAAATACCAATGGAGCATGCCCTAAGACGTATCTCGATGCGAGGGGAAAGGGATATCTTCGAAACAGAAGAACTTCAGCGCAGGGTTTCCGAAGGCTACGAGCGGTCGATAGGGAAATACCGGGATTCGGGCACAAAATTTCTTGAAATTGACTCCCGCAAAAGCCCGAAAGAGATATGCCAGGCGGGATTGGATTTCATCAGCGAGCTACTTCGACAGACAGACCATCTAGGTAGCCGGCGAATTGACCTGCCGCATTGCCAAACTGAACCTAACCGATAGAATATCGATGCCGATAAATATCAAGATGGCACTGCTTAAGCGAGTTGCGGCCTTTCTCGCCCTGCTGATTCTTCCCGTACAAAGTCTTTTCACATGGAAGATTGAATACGCAGAGCAGTTTTATAGGCTCTATCACCAGCACATCTACCACTATCCCGAGGAAAGCGCGGAGAATCTCTGGTATCTGTCGATGGCGCTTAGATCGCCGTTTGCGAATCCTCTTAACGCCCTGGCAGAAATAGAAAACGAACTCGAGTGGGAAAAATACAGAAACCTCTTTTTAATGCATGTTCATCTGCGAATTGTCAGCGAATACCTAAACCTTGCCGCAAAACACGATAAATTCGATGCATACTTCTACAACTACCCATGGAAATCGGCGAATCTCGATAGCCTCAAAACTGCCGAAGCCTACTATAAACTTGCGCTTGAATCCTGGGAGGCCGCCCGCCTGCATGGCAAAGCCGCGCGAGATCCAAAATTCAGATGGATCTATCTGGATGAGGTTCAGTTTTGGGAAGACGAGGCCTTCCGCATAGAAAATGAAGAACTCGATTATGGTGATATCATCGCGGTCCATCTTGCGCGCCTGGCAAGAATTCGCTCCGAGTTCGCCTCCATGGATTATGAGACCTATTAGGCTAGTTCTGAACCACGAGGCTCTTCGGAATGCTTATCTGATCAGCATGGCATCGCCGTAGGAGAAGAAACGATAGTTTTTCTCTACCGCTATGTTGTATATCTCTAGCAGGCGCTCTCTGCCGAGAAAGGCCGACACCAGCATAAGCAGAGTGGATTCGGGTGTATGGAAATTTGTAAAGAGCTGATCGACTACCTTGAACCTGTATCCGGGATAGATGAACAGGCCCGTCTCCCCGGCGCCACCTGAAAGTTCATTTGAGTCCCACGAGGATTCAAGACTTCTCACTGTAGTGGTTCCAACTGCCAGCACCTTTCTGCCATCCCTCTTGGCCAGGGTAACCTTCTTTGCAGTCTTATCAGGGATGCTGTAGCCTTCGAAATGCATGGTGTGATTTTCAATATCCCTCACTCTTACCGGCGCGAAGGTTCCAAGACCAACCTGGAGGGTAATCCAGCAGATCTCGATGCTGCTCTCATGCAGTGCCCGCATTATTTCCCGAGTGAAGTGCAATCCGGCCGTGGGAGCGGCGGCGGAGCCAGTATTTCTGCCATAGATGGTTTGATAGCGTTCCTCGTCTTCGCAGTTTCCCGCTCTGCCGATATACGAGGGGAGCGGAATATGTCCATGGCTCTCGAACCAGGATTCATCCGGAATCGGGTTTAGTTTTACGGTACATACATCGCCCGATCGGAAATTCGTAATGGTTCCTAGGATGTCTTCCGGGAAATGCCAATTTTGGCCAACGCGCTTCCTCCTCATCCTGTTCACCATGCAATCCCATTCCCCTTCGCGGGACTGACGCAGAAAGAGGAATTCCGCAACACCCCCGGTATCGGGTCTTTGGGCAAGGACTCTCGCCTTCCTGACCCTGGTGTCGTTAAAAACCATCACAGTGCCAGGATCTAGGAGGTTTGGGAGATCGGTTACCCTGGTATGCAGCAGCGAGCCGGTTTTGTTTCTGTCGCACACTATAAGACGACTATCGCCGCGCCTCCTGGATGGAAAACTCGCTATCAGTTCATCTGGAAGACTAAATGAGAAGAGGCTGGTTCGCACCTGGCTTCCGTCCAAGATGTCTATGCGCCAAATCCGTTACAACGCGGCCGCGTGGAGTTCGCGCAAGAAACCCCCTCTGTAAGAGATAAGGCTCATAAAAATCCTCGAGGGTATCAATTCCCTCCCCAATACTTATCGCAAGCGTTTCGGCCCCCACCGGTCCTCCTCCATAGTTGTCGATTATGGCGGTCAGAATCCTTCTGTCTTGTTCTTCTAGCCCCTCCTTGTCAATCTTCAACCTCTCCAGTCCGAATTCGATGACGTCTCGGTTAATTGATTCGATTCCCTCAACCTGGGCAAAATCCCTCATCCGCCTAAGAAGTCGATTTGCCACTCTGGGAGTACCTCGGCTGCATCGCGCAAGCCGACTCGAAGCATCCTTCTTGATGGTTATATTCAGAATCCTCGCCGTGCGCCGCAGTATCCGCTCCAGCTCGGCGGGCTGGTAGAATTCTATGCGCGTCGTTATTCCGAAGCGGGAGAATAGCGGACTTGTAACCCTGCCGGGCTTGGTGGTAGCAGCCACCAACGTAAACGGCGGCAGAGGTATTCGAACCGTACGAGCTGCCGGACCCTGGCCGATTATCCAATCGAGTTCATAATCCTCCATCGCGATGTAGAGCATTTCCTCGATCGCCGGCTTCAGCCTATGGATTTCATCGATAAAAAAGACTGTATGCTTTGGTATGGTAGAGAGCATTCCGGCAAGATCCTTGGGTCTTTCTATCGCCGGCGCACTGGTAATCTTGAGCTCGGCCCCAAGTTCATTGGCCACAATATAGGCCAGCGTGGTTTTCCCCAGGCCCGGCGGCCCGCTCAAAAACACATGGTCGAGAGGCTCCCCGCGCGCCTTGGCCGCGTCGATAAATATGGAAAGATTGGCCTTGAGTTCCTTCTGGCCCTGAAAATCCTTCAGAAATTTCGGCCTTACGCCAATTTCCAATTCGTCCTCACCAAACGCAGCAGTCGGCTCGAGCAGTCTACCTTCCATAGCCTCTCCTACTGGCTCATTAGAACTATCGCCTGTCGGAGAATCTCTTTTTCCCTCTCATCAATGCTCAGGCCATTAAGTTCAGGGCTTCCAATAATGGAACTTACAATCCTGCTCGCCGTTTTGGACTCAAAACCCATGGCCACCAGCGCATCGACAACATCCCTCTCTTGGCTGGAAACTTCGTTTTTTGCGGCATCCGCGTCAACCAGCGAGCCGCGAAGCTGAAGCACTATCTTCTGCGCGGTCTTCTTGCCAAGCCCCGGGATACGTTCCAGAACGGTTAAATCCTCCGAATCCAGGGCCCTTAGAAAGCGCGAAGGCGTGGTTCCAGATAGTATCTTCTTGGCCAGTGAAACACCAACACCGTTGACCGTCTTCAAAGCAAGAAAGAGTCTGCGCTCCTCGAAAGTGGAAAAACCGAACAACCTCATCAAATCTTGGGTATGGTGAAGGTAAGTGTAAACCAGGGCTTCTTCGCCAACCTGGGGGAAGAGCGAAATGGAGGTGGAAGTAGTATCCACCGCCCATTCCAAACCGCCAGAGTCGATACCGATCTGATCCTCGAATTTATATGTCAGTTTACCTCGGATACTGTTAAGCATAACCTCTCATGGTGAACAAAAGTTATGGCAGCCGCAAGCGCATCGGCCGCGTGGTCAGGCCTTGGTATATTGGGCAAGCCAAGCAGGATTTTTACCATTTCCTGAATCTGTGTTTTTTGCGCCCTGCCTGAACCCACCACCGACTGCTTGATAACCAGTGGAGAAAATTCCCCAATCCTCATACCCTTCTCGGCAGCAGCCAGTAAAACCACCCCGCGAGCCTGAGCGACTGCCATGGCCGATGAAATGTTTTTCAGAAAAAACAGAGTTTCGATTCCGAGAGCAATCGGCCTGTGCATTTCGATAATACCATTGAGTCTATTGTAGAGCGCAAGCAGGCGCCTGGCCGGCAACTCGGACCGATCACTGTCTATGCTGCCATGTTCGACATGCCTATGCCGGGCGCCGGTGGAATCGATTATGCCCCACCCGATATGCGCAAATCCAGGATCAATTCCCAGTACTCTGCCGTTCACCTATTTAGAGATTATCGGGAATATCGAGATTGGAAGCAACCGACTGAATATCATCGCTATCCTCCAGCAGTTCTATCAACCTAAGCGTCCTGGCCGCACCCTCGCTATCTAGCGTGATGGTGCTCTTTGGCACCAGGCTCAGCTCCGCGCTCATCTGCCAGAATCCCGAGGACTGCAAGAATTCAAGGACATTTACAAAGTCTCCAGGGTTCGTAATTACTTCGATAATTCCGTCCTCTTCGGCGACATCCTCCACCCCAGCCTCCAGGGCGGCTTCAAAGAAGACATTGGAATCCACATTGGCAGATTCATAGAGTATAACGCCCCTTCTGTCGAACATGTATGAAACCGAGCCGCTTGCGGCTAGCTGTCCTCCACTCTTGGACAGCACCGCCCGAATATCAGCGGCCGTCCTGTTCTTGTTGTCTGTCAGCGCCTCTATCATCAGGCCTACCCCGCCCGGCAGATATGCCTCGTAACTCAGCTCGGTGTAATTCGACTCCCCGAGATTGCCCAGGCCCTTCTTGATGGCGCGTTCGATATTCTCTCTCGGCATATTGGCCGCCTTTGCCCTGGCCACAATTGTTCTCAGGCGGGGATTCAATTCCTCGTCTCCACCGCCCAATCGGGCCGCAACCGTTATTTCCTTTGTAATCTTGGTAAAAACCTTTCCACGCTTGGCATCGGTTGCACTTTTCTTGTGCTTGATCGAACTCCACTTACTATGGCCAGACATTTTTGAGGGAATCCTCCCTGTTTTCGAAAAGCCAAGCGATTGCTTGCCGCAAAATTCCCGATAACAGTATCACCGCCGGAATCAGACCGTCAAGATTGGTTCGCGCCTCTAAGGCCAATCATAGGAGGCGGGCCAGCAAAACTCATCCAATTCCAGAGCGAAGTCCATCAGTATCGAGTCGACAAAATCCATTCCCGGTACACTAGGCCTAATTCTCCCACCCTTTGATATCACATCGCCCGAGGCAATCCTGCGAGAAAGGGCCTTCGGCACAAGTTTCGCCGGATCCAATTCGAAGATTCTGCCAAAATTTTCGGTCGATATGCCCTCCGACATTCGCATACCCATAATAAAATGCTCCAACGCAAAATCTCGAACGCTTAATTCAGATTCCACATATGAGCCTGTCGGCAATGAAAGCCAGGTATGCAAATTGCCAGTCTCAGACCGCCGAACAGCGAGGCTCCTGTCGTCGGGGATGGTCGAGAAGGCCCCGGGGCCTACGCCCAGATATGGCTGCATTCTCCAATAGGCAAGATTATGCTGCGATTCCTCGCCTGGAATCGCAAAATTGGAAACCTCGTATCGAACATAGCCAATCTCCTTGAGACGCCGAAGGGCCGTTTCCCACTCCAGAACCGCGGTCTTCTCGTCCGGAAGCTCCCCAAGCTTTTTCGAATCTTCGGCTAGCGAACTTTGTTCCTCCACGGTTAATTCATAGACAGATATATGCCCCGGGGAATTGACGCTCGCCCTGTCGATATCACGATTTAGCCGATCCTTGCGGTAGGGAATCGCGGCTAATAAATCCCGGCTTAGCCTCCCGTTCCAGAGTTCATCGAGTAGATTCTCCGCCCGATCCAGGGCGCTTGTTCCTCCCGATCGGCCAAGCCAGTTTAGAAGCTCATTCGAATAGGTTTGAACACCCAAACTTATCCTGTCCACACGGCATTCCGCCAATACTTCCAGAAATTCGCGTGAGAGAGATTCGGGATTCGCCTCGATGCTGAATTCCTCCACCACACCCAGCATTGAATTCATGGATTCCAGAAAGGCGCCAAGGGCGGCCGGAGGGATAAGGCTGGGAGTACCCCCCCCAATGTAAATCGTTGCAATTTTATTTGGCCTTAACTCGGATAGTGAACATTCCAGTGAAATTAGAATTTTATCTAGAGTTTTAGATATAATCTCCCTGTCGAATTCGGTGTTGCTGTAGAAATCGCAGTAGCCGCAGCGTTTCACACAGAAGGGAATGTGAAGATAGAGCGAAAGGCTATTGAATTCTGCCAAAGGACTTTAATGGCCAATATGAGAAGAACACCCTTCCATAGAACATATCGCTCGTAAGGACTCCCCAATACCGGGAATCATTCGAGCCAGTGCGATTGTCGCCCAGAACAAAGTACTCGTCCTCGCCCATCACAATCGAATCCATGTTCCCGGAGAGCGGCAGGTTCGAAGTCCATCCATCGGGCAAATCCTCCGACACCAAATCGTAGCCAATTCCGCTTGCCTCAAATTCCCCGATGAAGTAGTTTTCTCCCTCTCCTCTGATATAGGCGGTCGATTCTTCCATTCGTATCGTATCGCCCGGAACAGCAATCACACGCTTGATCATCAAATCATTGTCCCACTCCGCCTGGGAGAAGGAGCCCAGCATCAGGGTTTGAAAAGTAACCAGTCGAATAAGTGAATCCGCAATCCTAAGATACCAGGGCCGCACCTTCGCATAGGGAGGCCGAAAGACTACCAGGTCTCCCCTGGCCGGAGGAAATTTTAGAGTCCCGTCCTTTTCCCGCATTAAGTATGGATGAACAAAAACTCGCGAACCGGCGGGATATCCGGGTCTCATTGAATCGGATTCCAGCTTCCAGGGTTCAACAAAAAAGGATGTGAACAAGAGGTATCCCAGAAGAATAATCAAGAGTGTCCCCAGAACGCGCGATCGCCACCGTTCGAAACTTCTTTTGCTTCTGTAGGACCGCCGCGATCTGGAAGAAGTCATCATCGGATACCACTGATTCGCGATGGGGGCCAGTAAATGAATAGGGCGCGTCCCAGAATTTTCTCCGAGCCAACAGGTCCAAAATAGCGGCCATCCAATGAATCGTTCCTGTTGTCGCCAAGAGGCAGAAGCCAGTCTTCGGGCACATAGATTCCACGCTCGTAGACAGCGCCAGCATAGCCTGCTTCCTCGTCGTAGGGGAAGAGAGTCTGATACATGTCAAACTCCAAACGCTCCATCTCATACTGATCCAGCATCATCTTTTTTAGCGGAGATATCCAGTCGGCGGCCGCCCTGTCCGCAAGCGTGCGATCGGCCGCCAAACCAGCTCTTTCCAGAAAAATCATCCTCACAGTCGCATCCAGCCTGTCATAGTATCCCTCATCGAGCAGCAGGTGATTGCCGTATTCCTGATTCGAAAGCATCTTGAAATCTTCCTCTTCTATCAGAGTGGGCCAGCCCTTTGGTTGAATGTATAGTCTCCCTCGACGAAACAGAACACGATCGCCATCCTCGGCAACCTGCCGCTTTATCAGGAACTGATGGGCCGTATCTCCACCTTTAATCCGATTCAAATCCACGAAGGAAAGGGTAACCATATAAATCACCCGCTGCGCGATTTCATGAAAAAGCGAGGGACTCTCGTATTCGGGATTTTCGAAGATAACCACCTCTCCACGTCGGGATTCCCTGAAGCCCGGGAGTTTGCCTACGCCCGGCAGCAGCTCCGGCCCGAAAATAACCTTGTCAACGAAAATTCTGTCGCTTCTGCTCATGTTTCCGCTGTAGGGATCTCTACCGCCTATTAGCGTGTCTCGCATTGAGCCCGAGGGTATCTGATAGGCCTGGAGCAGATACTGATTGAGAAGCAGCACCACTACCACCGCCCACAGGAACGCGTCGAGCCATTCCATCAAAATTCCCCGTCCCATGTGCTTGCGCTTCTTTCTCTCTAGTCTTCTCGCCCTTCTGGTAAGAAGATTCTCCGTCCAGCCCTGTAAACTATCTAGGAAATTCAGCCTCTTGTAATTTTTCACACATCACATCCTATCAGACGCGCCTCTTATCGGCCACCACAGTCATTGACTACCTTTTTAACACGAAACTATAATCGGCACCATGTACGCCCGGAAAAAGCGCACTACCCCCCCCCGCCCGACAACTCTCATCAAGAACATAAGAGTAAATCTGAAACCCGTTCTTGGCATCCATCCCCGCATATACGTCTTATGGATATGGCTAATACTGATTACGCTCATTGTTTTTCTGCTGCTCATCCTGCCGGGGATAAGGAAAAACGGTACGCTGCTAACCATCGAGAGCATCCCGCCCGATGCCTCGGTAATCATCGACGGCAATCGTCTTGGATCCGCGGGGGAGGTGATTTTCGTGCCGCGCGGAAAACGGGAATTGAGCGTGGAGCACTTCGGATTCATACCCCACAGGCAAAACATTGATTTCCGCGGACGAATACTAGCCTCCAGATTATTCCCTTTGAGGCTGAAACTAGACCTTACGTTAGAAACGGTGGAAGGATACGATCATCTGGCCTGGGGAGTTAGAGAGTTTACCGCCTGGGCGGAAACAGGACCCGAGCGGGAGAGATATGCGATACCCCCCGTGCTAACCAGCGCGGCGCGAAATGCGATTCGCAGCGATGCGGAGCCAAATCCAGACTTCATAGCCACGGCTCTCCCGGTCTGCATTGACGAACGCCATCTAGCCGACATTGTCCGCGCAAATTTCATCCTTGAAAGCGGAGGCTCCCCCCCGAGCTTGGGCAGCATTGCCGAGGTAGTCAGAAGTATATCCAAATTGGACCTGCCCATCCCAACCAAGGCTGTCACGGAGCTTATAGACGGCGAGCGATTATCATTGCTGGAACTCAAAAAAGCATCCGAGGACGAGAGCGCTTTGGATATCGCTGAAGATGCAAGGGCATTCTACGCAAAAAGAAGAGCCTCCGCCCCGATTGCCTTCTATAACGGCAGCATTGCCTTTGTTAGAGTAGGAGGCGCCACCGCACCTCTGGGCGATATGGAACTTGCCGCCCAGCAGAAGAGAGTCCGAGCGGGAGCTATTCCCATAAGAGCCAGGGTTGATGCCTTTCAGATATCCGCAACCGAAATATCCAACACGCAGTTCTCGCTTTTTCTAAGTGAAAACCTCGAATGGTCGGTGATGAATATCGAAGAATTGAAAACCCAGAACCTGGTCGATGAGTACTATCTTTCGAACTGGTCTTCGAGCACGGCTCCAGCCGAATTTGGAAACTACCCCGTTACCGAAATTTCATGGTATGCCGCCCAGTCCTACGCCGAATGGTTCACCAGACGATACTTGGTTGACAGTCGGGCGCGTCTGCCTACCGAAGATGAATGGGAGATGGCCGCCCGCCAGAATCAAATTGTCCAAAACACCTCCGAGCTTCCTGCGGGCCTAAGGTTAATCAACGCCGCCGACAAGGGAGCCATCGGCATAATGGGAATGGCAGGCAATGTCCGCGAGTGGTGTTTCAATCCCTATCGGATCAATGAGAGCCTTTTTCGCCCCTCCGATGGCCAGAATAACTTTCTGAACCCTGAGAGTCCTTATGCCTTTTCGAGCCGCCCTGTTCGCGGAGGGGCGCACATCGACAATGAACTCGAGTATCCCGCCGCTGTTCGCGGCTATCTACCCGCCTATCGTACAAGTCCCGTAATCGGTTTTCGCATCGTGATTGTACCAAAGTAGTGCGGAGAAGGTCCTAAACTGGCAGGCGCCCCTTTTTGTTGACCTCCGCCTAAGCACGTGCGAACATCTGCCCTGATGGGCGGCAAGAAGAAAAAGGCGAAAACTCCCGGGCTCCTGGGAGACAACCGAAAGGCTCGCTTCTTCTACACGATAGAGGATACCCTAGAATGCGGCATTGAGCTCCGTGGAAGCGAAGTGAAGTCAATCAGAGCCGCCAAATTCGACTTCTCCGACGCCTTTATCGAGGCAAGTGCCGGGCGACTTACCCTTCGCAATTTCAACATAACCGCCTATAACCACGCGAGCATATTTAACCATAAGCCCGATCGCCCACGGCGGCTGCTTGCCCACAAAAAAGAAATTTTGAGGCTTGAACGCAGGGTCAACGAGAAGGGCATAACCCTCATACCGCTGAAATTCTATTTGACCCGGGGAAGGGTAAAGGTTGAACTTGGCCTCTGCCGGGGGAAGAAGATGTTTGACAAACGTCAAAGTATCAAGGCGCACGATATTCAGCGTGATATGGACCGCAATTTTAAAAAACGCTAGGTCAAGGATAGCCGAGTCTAGGCATGGACTTGCGCATAAAGACTTTTAAACGAGTTCTTGCGGTCTTTTAGACGAGAAGTCGTGCGACGTCAATATCTAGAAAACCTCATATACACCGCTCACGCCCCAGGCAGAAAGACCCCGCTCTGATTCCAGTCTCAAGGAAACACGTTTTTGGCATGATTATCTGATAAAGACAGTGACTTGTCGGTTCAGCCCCCCCTGATTCGCCGTGCTAGCTTTAGGTTTCTTGTCCTGTCTGTATTCTTTATAATAGGTGTAACAAGAGGGGCGCTATGAGGTTTTCATATCGACATGGGCTGCCAGTGGTGTTAAATTCTGGTTCAGAGAGCCATTGATATCCACCATCCGCATATCGCAGTCTGATAGGCAGCGGAAATATGCCTGATTTCGCATGTAAAAATCAAGATTAATTTGCCCCGATTGCATTTTTTACTTGACTGGCAGATTGATTTGGTGGCATTGTATCTTCCTTGGGGGGTGCCCCGGTTTCGACGGGGAGAATAGGAGGTAGTATTGCAGGTGGAGCGCCAACTCCTAAAACTAGCGCACATTCAAGTGCCAAAAATAATGATGAGATAATCGTCGAATTCGACGAAGCTCTCGCCTTGGCTGCATAAAAAAAGCTGTCACGGAGCTCCAGTACGCGGTTCTGAGGATTGGTAACTCCGACATAAACCAGAACTAATCCGGGTCTCAGCCCGAGGATGCCTGGAGACATAGATCGGGATAAGGAGTGGAAGGCCGTTGGCCGCCATTTCCACGAACGAAAATCTGCTGGCCAACTAAACCTGTAGATGTGCTATTGCCAGCTCACCGGACGCGGGTTCGATTCCCGCCACCTCCATCAATTTGAAATAGAAGACTCGTCCTCTCTGTATATAACTAGCATTGGAGACTATAATGGAGAAGAAACTAATAACTTACACCGAGAACAACACGGGATAATATCATACGGTGATCGGAAAGCGAGCTTCCATGATCTGGGCTACATTTATTGTAGGGAGGCAAGCATTTTGAGAATTGGGAAAATCGGAGTATTTGATTTTAATTGACTACACAAGAAGAAATTATAGGCAATTGAGCCAGTGCAGTTTTTTGCAGGCAAAATGAGAAAATTTTCATTTTTTTGTTCAAAAA